>Ga0209200_1000026_pt1 | contig 204122 bp, 180 predicted proteins | sample AD_UKC033_MetaG_FD_184406 | JGI IMG/M metagenome (GOLD analysis project Ga0209200, IMG submission 184406) | Active sludge microbial communities of municipal wastewater-treating anaerobic digesters from USA - AD_UKC033_MetaG (SPAdes) (version 2) | ecosystem: Engineered > Bioreactor > Anaerobic...
CGTGGTGGGCACGACCGCCCACGTCAACGACGTCACGCAAGCGCAGGCCCTCTTGCATGGCGAGGAACAACGGGTCTACGCGGCGCGGGCTACACCGGAGTTCAGAAGCGGGAAGAGAACCGGGACACCGAAGTGGAATGGAACGTGGCGATGACGCCGGGCAAGCGCCGTGTTCTTCCGGACACCGAACTGGGCCGGCTGGTGGAGCAACTCGAAGTCGTCAAGGCGCGCATCCGCGCGCGGGTCGCACATCCGTTCCGTGTCATCAAGCGCCAATTCGGACATGTGAAGAACCGTTACCGGGGCCTGGCGAAGAACACCGCGCAACTGGTCACGCTGTTCATGCTGTCGAATCTGTGGATGGCGCGACGAAGGTGGATGGCGACGATGGGATAGGTGCGTCCGGAATGGGCGAGGAGCGCCCAAAACGGGTTCCTCTGGGTGAAAAACGCCCTGATTTCGGCTGATTTTTGAGCATTTCTTCTGCATTATGAAATTTTGCCTGAGCGCGTCGCCAAGCAAAGATTCTGCGACGGCTTGTTCAGACCAGCCCTAACCCGTCTCCCATGCACACACCACGCAAACCTCTATCCGGTCTGATCATTTCAGCAGCCTTGCTGCTCTCCGCCTGTTCCCCGGGAGAAGTTGATATCTCCCTCTTCAAGGACATCACTTCTGGCTCGGGTCTTGAACGATATGAGGGCATGACCCATGGCGCGGCCTGGGGCGACTACGACGGTGACGGCCGACCGGACCTGTACCTTACCAACCACCTCAAACCCGCGAAGCTGTATCGCAACCTTGGCCAGGGCCGCTTCGAGGACGTGACTGCCACCGTGCTGGGCGAGGCAACGGGGGGCGACAAGCACGGCGCCGCCTGGGCGGATTTCGACAACGACGGTGACCATGACCTGGTGCAACTCACGGGCGCCATCCAGGGCCAGGGTGAAGAACCCAAACGCCTGTTCGTCAACGAGGGGGGCAGGCTCGTGGACCAGGCCGCCAAGCTGGGGGTGGACAACCGTCCCGGCCGCACGCGCATGCCCCTGTGGCTGGACCTGGACGGCGACGGCAGACTGGACCTGTTCCAAGGGGCGGAGGCGCGCTTCGATGCGCAAACGCCGCCCTTTCTCTTCATGTGGGAGCCATCGGGCTTCCGCGCCGATCCGGCCGGCCTACCCCTGGCCTCGCGCAGCGCCCCGTTCTGCGTCCTTGCCGCCCTGGATGACGACACCCATCCCGAAATCGTCTGCCGGCTCATGGGTGCGGGCACCCCCAACCAGGCATTCGACACCCGTACCCGCCCCGCCCGCACCCTAGACCTATTACCCAAGACCGCCTTCGAGGACGTGGCTGCCGGGGACTTCGACCACGACGGGCGCATCGATCTGTTCCTGGCGCGCAAGAACCCCGCTGGCCGGCTGGCCCTGGCCAGACACGGCGCGAACACCGTCACCGCCCAGGCCGAGCTCACCCCCGGGAACGCCGACAGGCTGACTGCCTTCCGCTTCCGCACTGCCGGCCCAGCGCACTTCACCTTTGCCGGCCAGCATACCCATGACCTGCTGCACACGGACATCCATCTGGGCAGCGCCAACGCACATCCTCCGGGGCTGGGCTTCCGCGTGGAAGCCGGCGCCGTCTCCGGCATGCCCCGCGCCGCACCCGGGGCACGCCCCGCCATCCTGGTGGGCAGCCCTGAACCCGGGGTCTGGCAGGTGGAGTTTCATATGACGCCGGAAACCTTTGGCGCCCAGGCGAAATACCGCAACTTGGCGGTACGGATCCAGACCGACGGCCCCATCGAGGACCTGGAGGCCCTGGGAGATTCGGCCGTGGACGAAACCGCGCCCCAGCGCCTGTTCATGAACCGGGATGGCAGGCTGGTGGAAGAGGCTGACGAGCGTGGCGTCAATCGCCGTCCCATCTCGGCGGTGAACGTCGTGACAGGTGACTTCGACAACGACATGCATCTGGACCTTTTCATCCTGGGCTCGGGCGAGGCCGGCAAGGCGGAGAACCTGTTGCTGCTCAACGATGGCAAGGGCCGCTTCCGGGCGACAAAGCACGCGGGCGGCGCTGCCGGGCAACTGATGGGAGTGGGAGATTCGGCCACCACGGCGGACATGGATGGCGACGGCTGCCTGGACATCCTCACCGCCGGCGGCGCCAGCATGGGCCGCAGCCTGGGCCTGCCCTCCGACAATGGCCGTTATCAGCTCTTCCGCAACCTCTGCAACACCGGCAACCACTGGCTGATGATCGACCTGCAAGGCAGCCGTTCCAACCGCGATGGCATCGGTGCCCGGGTGGTGGTGGAGGCGGGCGGCACAAGGCAGACCCGTTTCCAGGATGGTGGCGTGCACGAGCGTGGGCAGAACCACGCGCGCCTGCACTTCGGCCTGGGCAAAAATACCCAGGTGGACAGGATTACCGTACATTGGCCGCGCGGCACGGTACAGACCCTGTATGCCATCCACGCCGACCAGGTGCTGCGCATTAAAGAAGCCGAGTAATGCAGCCGATTAGCAAGAACGTCCTTGAGCAGGAGATGCGAGTTGTTTTTCTGGAACAAAAAAAAGCCCAGCCATGCGCGGGCAATGGACTGGTTCAAGGATCACATGATCCCCGGCCAAGGCATCATCGTGCACACCAGGCAGCCCGTGGCTTACCCGGAAGTCACCGGTTACTGGATTCCAACCCTGTATGCCTGGGGCGAACCGGAGCTGGCCCGGGCCTGCACGCGCTGGCTGCTGTCCATACAGCTGCCGGAAGGCGCCTTCCCGGCCCCGGACGGTGTGCCCTACACCTTCGACACCGGCCAGGTGATGCGGGGCCTGGTGGCCGCCCTGGGCGATGTGGAGGGGGCAGAGGATGCCCTGCGCCGCGCCTGCGACTGGACCCTCACCCAGATCGAGGACAGTGGCCGGCTGACCACCCCTTCCACCGAGCTGTGGACCGACATCGCCAGCGATCTGATCCACGTCTACGTGCTGCCTCCCCTGGTGGCGGCGGGGCAGCGGCTGGGCGTGCAAGCCTACCTGGATGGGGCGCGGAAGGTATTGGCCTATTACAAGGCCCAGCCCGCGCTGGTGCCCTTCAACCGCCTGTCGCACTTCCACGCCTATGTCATGGAGGCGCTGTGCGAACTGGGTGAACTGGACCTGGCCCGTCAGGGCATGGCCGATGTGGAGAAGCTCCAACGGCCGGATGGCGCGGTGCCCGCCTATCCCGACGTGGAGTGGGTATGCTCCACCGGCCTGGCCCAGTACGCCATCGTCTGGCAGCACCTGGGGCAGTATGAGCGGGCCGACCGTGCCCTGCGATACCTGGAAGGCATCCAGAACAAGTCCGGCGGTTTCTTTGGCAGCTACGGCAAGGGCGCGCAATACATTTCCGGGGCGGAAATCAGCTGGGGGGCCAAGTACTTCCTGGATGCCTGGAAAATGAAGCTGGCACGGGAGGCCAGCCGTGTCTAGGCCCCCCATACGCACCCTTACCGTCTTCGGCACCCGTCCCGAGGCCATCAAGGTGGCCCCCCTCATCGCCGAGCTGGAACGCCATCCGGACCGGATCGAAAACCGCAACTGCCTGACCGGCCAGCACAAGGACATGGTGGCGCCGCTCATCCGGCTGTTCGGCATCCGTGCCGACTACCAGCTCGACCTGATGCGGGAAAACCAGACCCTGGAGCACATCACCACCAGCGTGCTGCGCGAGGTGGGCGCAATCCTGCGGCAGGAAAGATTCGACCTTCTGCTGGTGCAGGGCGACACCTCCACCTCCATGGCAGCGGCCCTGGCCGCCTTCTACGCGGGTGTGAAGGTGGGCCATGTGGAGGCGGGCCTGCGCACCTTCGACAAATACCATCCCTACCCGGAAGAGGCCAATCGCAAGATCATCGATGCGGTGGCCGATCTGTACTTCGCCCACAGCGACAAGGCCCGTACTCACCTGCTCAATGAAGGCATCCCCGAATCGGCCATTGCGGTCACCGGCAATACCGTCATCGACGCCCTGCTGGACGTGTCGCAACGCCCTTTCGAACTGGCGGGCTCCCCCCTGGAGGGCATCCCCTTCGACAGCCGGCGCGTGGTGCTGGTCACGGCCCATCGGCGCGAGAGCTTTGGCGGTCCCTTCGAATCCATCTGCAAGGGCCTGGCCGAGCTGGCCGAAAAATATCTTGGCGACGTCGAACTGGTTTATCCGGTGCATCGCAACCCCAACGTCCGTGCGGTGGTGAACAAGCACCTGAGCAGCCTGCCCAATGTGCGTCTGCTGGACCCCCTGGATTACCAGCCCCTGGTGCAGCTGATGAAGCGCGCCCATCTGGTGCTCACCGACTCCGGCGGCCTGCAGGAAGAGGCCCCCAGCCTGGGCAAGCCCGTGCTGGTGCTGCGCAAGGTCACCGAGCGCCAGGAGGGCGTGGAGGCGGGCACCCTGAAGCTGGTGGGCATGGAGGCCGGTGACATCGTGCGCGAGGCCAGCCGTCTGCTGGATGACCGCGCGGCCTATGACGCCATGGCCACCCGGGCCAACCCCTATGGCGACGGCACCGCCAGCCGCAGGATCGTGGCCCGCATTCTGGCCGAGCACGCGCCGGCGCCATGACGAATCCACCCCTGGTCAGCATCGTCCTACCCACCTACAGGCGGGCGCATCTGCTGGCGCAGGCCATGCGCAGCGTGCTGGCCCAGACCCATGGCAATCTGGAGCTCATCGTCGTGGACGACAATTCCCCCGACGATACCGCCCGGGTGGTGGCCGGTTTCGACGACCCGCGGCTGCGGTACGTCAGGAACGAACCCAATCTGAAGCTACCGCGCACCCTGAACCGGGGCTTTTCCCTGGCCCGCGGCGATTTCCTGACCTGGACCTCGGACGACAACCTGCTGGCGCCCACCGCCATCGAGAAAATGGTCGCCGCCCTGGCCCCGGGGGACTGCGATTTCGTCTATGCGGACTACTGGCTGTTCTCCGATCAGGACGCCGACGGCAGGCCCCTCTCTCCCCAGCATGACCGCCTGCCGGATACCCTGCGGCTGGAAAGGGGCAACCACATCGGTGCCTGTTTCCTGTACACGCGCCGCCTGTACGAGGCCGTGGGGGACTACGACCCGGAGCTGTTCCTGGTGGAGGACTACGACTACTTTTTGCGGGCCGCCAAGCAGTTCCGCTTCGCCCACATCGCCGAGCCCCTGTACTACTTCCGCCGCGATGACGCCACCCTCTATGTCTCCCGCTTTCCGGAAGTGAAGGCCTCCGACCTGCTGGTGCGGGTGAAGAACGGCGTGCTGGATGCACCGACCGCTGCCTCCACCCTGGCAGACCTGCTCATGCAGCACCCGGATTCCCTGGCCGACACAGGCCTGAAACGCGGGCTGGACATCCGCGCACGCCTTTCCTACCGGCTGGGTGACTGGCTGACCCAGCGCGGCATGGCCCGCCTGACGCGTCACCTGCTGGCTGCCCTGGAACCCCTGTTCAACGCCTATCTGGCCGGCCACCAGGACTTCGGCCACACCCGCGCCGCCCTGCTGGAGGCCGTGGCCCGTCACGGCAGGCTGGCCTACATGCCTCCCAAAGGTTGATCTCCATGTTCTCCGCCCTGAAGACCGCGTTTCAGGGGCCCGCCCAGGCGCGGGCCCAGCATCGGCAACTCCTGCGCGGCTATCAGGGCATTGGCGGCGGCCTGGCGGAACTGGAGCGGCTTGCCCCAGCCCCGGTGGACGATGCCGCCGCCCCGATCTTTCTGCTTTCGGCCGGCTGGCGCTCAGGCTCCACCCTGCTGCAACGCCTGGTCATGTCCGACAAGCGCGTGCTCATCTGGGGAGAGCCCTACGACGAATGCGGTCCCATACAGGCCCTGGCCCAGACCCTGCGTGCCTTCCGTCCGGGCTGGCCGCCCCAGGACTATTTCCATGACGGCACACCGCCCCATCAGCTTACGGGCAGCTGGGTGGCCAACCTCTTTCCCGCACCGGATGCCCTGCGCGCCGCTCACCGCCGGTTCCTGGATACCCTGTTCGACGCCCCCGCCACGCACGCGGGCGCCCGCCGCTGGGGCCTGAAGGAAGTGCGCCTGGATATCGCGCACGCACGCTATCTGAAATGGATCTACCCCAACGCCCGCTTCGTCCTCCTCTACCGCAACCCCCTGGAAGCCTACAGTTCCTACTGCCGCTATGGCCGCAGCTGGTACGACATCTTTCCCGACCGCCCGGTATTCACACCCACCGCCTTCGGCGCCCACTGGGGCCGACTCATGCGGGGCTATCTGGAAGGCGCGGAGGCGCTGGGGGCCATGCTGCTGAAATATGAGGACCTGATCGGCCCGACCCCGCCCCTGGCGCAACTGGACACCTACCTGGGTATCCAGACCGATCACGACGTCATGGCGAAAAAGGTGGGCAGTTCCGTGCGGGACGGGGGCAAGGTGCGGGTCAACCGGCTGGAACGCCACCTGCTGAGAAAGGCCGTAGGGCCCGTGGCGTCACGCCTGGGTTACGACTGGTGAACGCATGGATGCCAGCATCGTCGTCTGTACCTACAACCGGGCCGAGTCCCTGCGGGATACCCTGGCCGCGCTGAAGTCCCTTGCCGCACCGGACGACCTGGACTGGGAGGTCCTGGTGGTGGACAACAACTCGAAGGACCACACCCGGCAGGTGGTGGAAGCGGCCATGCAGGCATGGCCGCGGCTGCGTTACGTCTTCGAGGCCAGCCAGGGCCTGTCCCATGCCCGCAACCGGGCCATCACCGAGACCACAGGTGGCACCATCCTGTTCACGGACGACGATGTGCTGCCGGAACCGGAGTGGCTGCGCGTCACACTCGCCGGGCTGGACCGCTATCGGGCCGATGCCTGCGGAGGCTACATCGCTCCCATCTGGGAAGTACCGCCACCGGACTGGCTCACCGAGCGCTTCCATGGCTTCCTCGCGGTGCGCGCCGAGCGGGAGGATGATTACCCCATCACCACACCGGCCCAGGCCCCCTTCGGAGCCAACATGGCCTTCCGCCGCGCGGTCTTCGCGCGGGTGGGGCTTTTTGATACCAACCGAGGGCGCAAGGGCAAGATCCTGGCCAGCGGCGAGGACGGAGAGATGTTCGAACGCATCCTCGCCGCCGGCCTGAAGGCCGTGTTCCTCGGCCGGTCACGCGTGCATCACAAGGTGGAGGCGTTTCGCACCACCAAGGCCTATCTGCGCCGCTGGCGCACCCAATCCAGCCGCAACCTCGCCATCAGCCGGGGATTGCCGGGTACACGCCGTATCGCGAACATCCCGTTCTATCTCTTCCCCCAGTTCCTGCGCGCCATCGCGCGCGCCCTCCTGGGGCACCTGTCCCAGCCGAAGGACGAAGCCTTCAACCGGGAGATGGTCGTCTGTCACTTCATCGGCACCTTTCAGGGCCTGTGGGCCACACGCAACACCGCACAAGACCCCCACCCCTGAAATGGACGCCCTGACCGTCCTGATCTGCACCCACAACCGGGCCGATCTACTGGCCAAGGCGATCCACTCCCTGAACCAGGCAAGCCGGCCCCCGGCATGGCGGGTGGAGCTGCTGGTCATCGCCAACGCCTGCAGCGATGCGACCCATGCCTATCTGGAGGAATACGTCCGACAGGCGCATGCCCAGGACTGGCTGCCCCTGCGCTGGGCGGCGGAACCCACGCCGGGGAAGTCCCATGCTCTCAACCATGGAGTCCGTCTCCTGGAATCGGGCTGGGTGGCCATCGTCGATGACGACCACCGCGTGGCGCCAGGTTTCCTGGAAGGAATCGGGGAAGCAGTCGCGGCGCATCCCCAGGCCACCCTGCTGTGCGGCCGCATCCTGCCCGATTGGCAAGGCAGTGAACCCGCCTGGGTGCATGACACCGGGGCGTACCGCATCTATCCGTTGCCCATCCCCAGGCAGGAGTTCGGTGCGTCCTCGCGGGAGCTGGGCATGGAAGGCCCCATCCCCGGCGGAGGCAACCAGATATTGCGCGTGGACGTCCTGGCCAGGGTGGGGGAGTTCTCCACCGATCTGGGGCCCCAGGGTCACGACCTGGGTGGCGGCGAGGATACGGAATACATCCTGCGCGCCCTGCGCCAGGGCGAATGCCTGGTGTACGAGCCGCGCATCGTGCAGTACCACTATGTGGACCAGGCCCGCCTGCGCCTGGGCTACATCCTGCGCAAGGCCTACCAGCGATCCCAGGCCGGGGTGCGCTTCTCCACCCGGGCCGGCAGAGGGGTGCCGCTCTATGCCTGGCGCAAGCTGGTTGGCTATGCGGCCCAAACCCTTTTTTCCCTGTCCTGGAAGAAAACCCGCTTCTACCTGGTGCGCTGCGCCGCCAGCCTGGGTGAAATCAGCGCCATGGCCGGGGCTGACAAGGCGGCGGGCTGGCACAAGCGGGTGGAGTCGCCCTTGCCCCGCCGGGCCGCCTGGTTCGGCCTGGCCGCCATGCTCGTGACGCTGCTCGGCCTGGGGGTGGCGGGCCGCCTGCCGTCCGCCGCGCGCATGGGCCTGGTGCCATGGGGCGTGGCCGGCCTGGCCAGCCTGGGCTTGCTGGGCGCCTCCCTGGCCAGATTCAGCCGTACCGGGCCCAGCCTGCAAAAGGAAATCCTCGCGCATTATTCCCGCTATACCCTGCTCGCCCTGTCGCGCCTCAGTTTCTGGACCTGGCTGCATCTCCTTCTCATGGCGGGGCTGGGCAGCCTGTTCTTCGTCCTGTGCGCCACGGTCTGGCAATGGCGCATCAGCGCGACCGGGCTGCTCCTGTCCTCCCTGCTGGGCATAGTCTGGATAGCGGGCATCCAGTTCGGCCGACACCTGCTGTATCTGCCGGCCAGCATCTGCGCATCCCTTCATGTGCTGCCCAGCCGCCTGTATGGCTTGTGGCGCTGGCTGAGTCCGGGCCGGCTCAATCTGCTGATCTCCGCTTCGCTGGCCGCCGCCGGGTGGCTGCTGGCGCTGGCCTCCCACCGTCTATGGATGCAGGCTCGATTCCCGGAACTGGTGGCCCTGTGGAGCGGCGTGGGCTCGCTCGCCGGCCTGCTCGTCTGGGCCATGGCGCACCCCGCTCCCACACCCCGGCCCGCCCGAAGGCGGTCAGGCCCACCCAACATCCTCCTGATCGGCTCCGATACGCTGCGCGCGGATCGGCTGGGATGTTACGGATACACCCGCGATATCACCCCCAATCTGGACAGACTGGCGGCCCGGGGCGGACTGTTCAGCCAGTGTTATGTCCCCTGTGCGCGCACGGCCCCCAGCCTGGTGTCTCTGCTCACCGGCCTGTGGCCGCACCACCACGGAGTGCGCGACAACTTCGTCGCCGATGCGGACACCGAGCTGCGCGCGGCCGACCTGCCCGCCCTGCTGCGCCAGCATGGCTATACCACGGCGGCGGTTTCGGACTGGTGCGGTGCGGATCTGAAGAAATTTGCCTTCGGCTACGACTACGTGGACACCCCGGACGACCAGTGGAACATCAAGTACCTGATCCGCCAGGGACCCAAGGATTTGCGCCTGGCGCTCAGCCTCTTCACCCACAACCGCTTCGGCAAGACATTTCTGCCTGAGCTCTACTATCTGGCCGGCGTGCCCATGACCACGGAAGTGGGCCGCCAGGGCAGCGCGGTACTGAATGCCCTGGGCCAGGGCGACAAGCCGTTTTTTCTGCACCTGTTCTATTCCACCACCCATCCGCCCTTCGGCGTGGAGTACCCCTACTACACCCGTCTGGCCGACCCGGCCTATCGGGGGGAATCCAAGTTCGTCATGTCCCGGCTGACCGAACCCTTCGAGATCATCCGCCGCCAGGGGGAACCGAAGGAGGAATTCGACCTGGATCAGATCCTGGACCTGTACGACAGCTGCGTCATGCGTTTCGACGACGAAGTGGGGCGGCTGCTGACCCACCTGGAAAGAAGCGGCCTGGCGGACAACACCCTCGTGGCCATTTACAGCGACCACGGCATGGAGTTCTTCGAGCACAACACCTGGGGCCAGGGCAACAGCGCCCTCGGCGATTTCAGCCCGCGCGTGCCATTCATCATCGCCGACCCGGCCCTGGCGCCCGTGCGGCACGACGGCGTGGTGCGCAGCATCGACCTCATGCCCACCCTGCTCGAGCGGGCCGGCATTCCCGTTCCTCCCCGGCTGGACGGATGCTCCCTGGTCCCCGTCCTGCGCGGGGAGCCGGCCGGCGGAGACCTGGCCGCCTTCAACGAGACCGGCATCTGGATCGCCGACATCCCCGGTCTGCCGGCGGACCACCTGCGCTACCCCAACCTGCTGGAACTGCTGGAGGTACCGGACAAGGAGACCGGCACCCTGGCCATCAAGCCGGCATACCGGGAAACCACCGTCCTGGCCAAGGACCGCATGATCCGCCTGGGCCGCTGGAAGCTGGTATACCAGCCCCTGGCGGAGGGCCACCTGCTGCGCCTGTTCGACACGGCCCGTGACCCGGACTGTGTGCTGGACTTGTGCGACCGTGAACCGGAGATCGCCGCGCGGCTGTGGGCGCGGCTCAGGGCCTGGATGGCGCAGGATCCCTTGATGGCGCGGGCTCTGGACAGAAGCGGCACCAGGGGTTGTTCGACGTGCCGATGACCGGCGCCGCCGGCGCGGCGGCGGGTCGGGCCTTTTCCACCGTCCTGTCTTGGGGCGTGTCGGACGGCTTGTCACCCGCCCCCACCCCGGATTCGGCCTTGTCCCGCTCCGCCGGCGGCGGCACCCGCGGCGCGGGATAGGGCAGCTTGCCACCATAGCGCGTATAGCGGTTTTGCAGGGCCTTGGACTCCGGGTTGTCACGCAATCCCTGCGTGACCAGCTCCAGGGCCTGGTCCGGTTTTTTCATCTGCCCGGCATACAGATCCGCCAGGTCCACGATGGATTTCACGTAACGCCCGTCCAGGGAAATCGACCTTTGCCAATCCGCCAGGGCGCCGGCCACGTTGCCCTGCAGCTTATGCACCAGCCCACGGTAGTAAAGGATCTCGGGCATGACGGGAAATTGCTGGGGCAGGTGGTCGACGGAATAGTTCAGGTCCTGCATGGCCATCTGCAGGTGGTATCTCTTCTCGCCCTGCTTGCTGCTCCGGAAATAGCGGTTGATGCGGTTGATGCCGTAGCAGGTGTGGTTGTTCCAGAGATGGGCCTCCCCATACAGCTTGCGCCAGTTCACCCCGGCTCCACCGGGCCCGCCACAATACGGCGGCAGCATGGCTTTTTCCTCCTCCGTGGGCCCATAGGACTCTGCATGGGCAAGGCTCGCCCCGGCCAGCAGCAACGTCAGGAAAAACGGTATCGATCGCATGGCATGCTCCTTACAAGGATTCCAGGGTGACGGCGGCGACGCGTTCCCAGGAGAACCGCTGCCGCGCCCGCGCCAGGCCCGATGCGCCCAGGTCCCGGGCCAGGTCGGGCCGGTCCAGCAGGCGTCTGAGGCCGCGGTAAACGCTCTCGACATCGTCACCGTCGACCAGCAGACCCGTCACGCCGTCCTCCACGGCGGAAGGCACCCCACCCGCGCGGCCGCCCAATACGGGTTTGCCGCAGGCACTCGCCTCGATGAATACCATGCCGAATCCCTCCGTGTCGCCCTCGATCTCGCGATTGGGCATGGCGAACAGGTCACAGGCATTCATCCAGCGTGGCAGGTCCTCCTCCGCCACCGCGCCGATGCGATGCACCCGGGCCCGGGCATCCAGCCGGGTGATGATGCCATCCAGATACTCGGCATCCTCGCCGATGCCGCCGAGCACACAGCGCACGTCCCTCCCCTCCCGTCCCAGGCGGGCCACGGCCTCCACCAAGCGGTCGAAGCCCTTGCGCCGTGACAGCCGGCCCACGGCGAACACGAGCTTCTCCCGCGGCCCGATACCCAGCCCCTCCCGCAGGCCGGCCGTGTCCAGGCCGGGACGGAAACGCTCCAGGTCCGCACCGGGATGGATCAGGCGGATGCGGGCAGGTTCCACGCCCATGGATACCAGGGTATCCCGGGTATAGCCGCTGTTGGCCACCACCCGGTGCGCATGCCGCAGGGCGAAGCGCATGGCCCTGTATTTGTTGCCTCGTCCCCAGGTGGTGAGCTCCTCACCGTGCGCATAGATCACCACGGGCCGCAAGGTGAGGCGGGCCACCAACCATGCCACCAGCCCTTCCGGCAAGGCGCGGAAGGCATGGATGGCGCTGAAGCGGTGGGTCAACGCCAGGGCCAGGGATTTGACAAAGAACCTCACATACATGCCCAGGGATTCCGGGCGCAGCCAGGGCACGCGCCTCAAATCCAGGCGATGCACGCTGTTGGGGTGGGATGCGTCGAATTCCTTCGCCCCCGGCACATCGGCGGTGACGATATGGATGCCCTTGCCGCCCAGGCGCTTGTAGACCTCCGCCGCCCACACGGCGGTGCCGCCCTTGGTGGGCAGGAAGAGTTCCGTCAGGACCAGGAACCGGGCGTCCGGGGAGGGTTCTTGGGTCATCCGCGCATCAAGGAGAACAGGTGCCTGCAACTGGCCAGGCCCGGATTTTCCCACAGGGAGGGCAGGATCGCCTTGAGGGCCGCACCGCGCCGGCCGGCCTTGGACAGCGCATATCCCAGGTTGAGACGGCCCTGGCCCAGGCGCGTGCGCACGCCACGCCGCACTGCGTCGGGAAAGGCCCGCGCCGACTTGTCCAGGTCGACCAGGGTGCGCACGTTGTCGAACTGGGCGCGCAGCGGGTCCTTGCGGGTGGCACTGGCGGCGTGGATGACGTAGGCGGCCAGGGGCCGGCACACCACGCCGATGCGCCGGCTGCGGGCACAAAGCTTGACCAGGAAGAACACGTCCTCGCACACCCGGTAGCCCGTGGGATAGCCCCCCAGGGCCAGGAAGGTCGACCGGGGCACGGACAGGGTGTGGGTGTCGCCGAAGTGGTCGGCGACGAAGGGCTCCAGTTCGTCTGCCGTCATCAGCACCGTGTCGGCACCGGCCGCCTTGGCCAGCATGGCCTGGCCCGCGGCATGCGCCTCCATGGAACCGGAGATGCAGCTGCCGTCGGGCCGGCGGTAGTCGTAGTCCCCGGTGAGGAAATCCAGGCCGTCGTCCCGTTCGATCCACTCGGCATGCCATTTCAGGCGGTCCGCGTAATACCAGTCGTCCGCATCCAGGAAGGCCAGCCAGTCGCCGCTGGCCGCCCGGGCACCGGCATTGCGTGCGGCGGACACGCCGGCGTTCTCCTGGCGCAGACAACGAATCCTGTCCTGGTATCCCGCCGCGACCTGCGCCGTGGCGTCGCCGGAACCGTCGTCCACGACGATGATCTCGTGGGCGGGCCAGGTCTGGGCCAGCACGGAATCGATGGCACGCGCGAGGCAGCCGGCTGCGTTGTAGGCGGGGATGACCACGGAGAAGCGCGGCGCGCTCATGTCGCCGCCGCCCCTGTCCGGGTGTCCAGCCGGGACAGCACCAGCCCCAGACCGGTCATGCGTGCCAGCCTGGCAAAACGCGGTACCTGGCCCATGCGGGCGGCCCAGGCGGACAGGCGGGTGCGGAAACCCTTGCTGATCCAGTCACCCTGCTGGCGATACTGCGCGGCCAGCTCGGCAGCGCTGACAAACCGCAGTCCAGGATAGCGGGCCAGGGACAGGTGCAGAAACCCTTCCAGTTCCGCCAAGGCATCCGCCTGCCCGTTGCCAGTGAAATTGAAGCGGTGGGTTTCCAGCAGGCAGGGCCGGCCCTGGCGGGTCTTCTCGGCCAGGGCGTCCAGCCCGGCCACCGCGCGATGGCCCCGGACGGGCTCGAAGTAGCGGTCCCGCACCAGATAGATGATGCCGCCTTCGCCGGCCTGACCGTTGCGCAACGCCTGCGGGCCGCATGCCGGCCGGCCCTGGGCATCGCGTCCGGTGCAGCGCCGGCCGGGTGTCATCAACACGCTCACGCCCTGGCGGGCCCAGGCGGACTCCACGGCCCGGGTCCACACGAAGGTAGGCGGAACGACCACGGCCGGCGCGGCGCCGAACACGGCGTGATAGAGGGCCACCTCCTCGGTCACGGCGGCGGCGATGTCCGTCTCCGGCAAGGGGCGGGAAGGCAACGCGCCAGCATCGGTCCAGCGGGATTGCAGGGTGCTGGGCAGGGTCTCGGTCTCCTGGCCGGGACCGGCCAGGAGCCAGGCCCGGACATCGGCGTCCCGACGCGCCACCGCCATCAGGGTGGCCGGCCAGTAATGGGCCATGCCGTGCAGTTGGGGGGCGAACACGCCGGCCCGGATGCCGGACTGGATGGCGGCCAGGATGTCGGCGTAGGCCGGGTCGGTGATGGGGCGGGCATGGTAGGTGGCCAGGTGCGCGGCGGCGATGGCCTCGCTGTCCGGCAGGGAGAGGATCAGGCCCAGGGTCATGACCGGCGTCCGGCCCGTGCCGTCGCGGTGGCGGCCCAGGCAGGCCGCCAGCCGGTCCAGGGCCTCGGCATGCCCCGGTGGACCCGGGCCCCAGTCGTCGCTCTCGATGATGAGCACCGGATGGCGCAGCACCGGCTCCCGCCAGGCCGCCCAGGCCGGGCCGACGAACAGCAGCAGGATGAGCAGCCAGAGCGCTGGCAGGGCCAGCAGCGCCGCCAACCCCCACGCCATCAGAGCTCGTACCCCATTTCCCGGGCCAGGGGTGCCACCCGTTCCAGCACCTGCTCCACCCGCTCGCGGTTGCGGCCTTCCTTCCACTTGTCCAGCTTGATCTCGCCGAACACGTCATAGGGCTTGGAGAGCACCGCCCGGCAGTGCTCCTCCACCCCGGGGGTAAAGTCCAGGCCGCAGCCCTCGTAGATCGCCCGGTAGCCGGCCACGGGGTCGCGCACCAGGTCCTCGTAGAAGACTTCCACCCACTGCCCCGCGGGCACACCGGCCCGGGCATCGAGGATGGCCCGGTTGATGGCCTGGTACTGGAAGGCGGCCACGTCTCCGATGGGAGCGTTCAAATAATCACGCCAGCCCTCGGCCAGGAAGAAGCACCACCGGGTATAGCGGCCGCCGTCCACGGCCACCTTGGCGGGGAGCCGCTCGGTCCAGGTGGAATACTTGTCGGGCTTGCCCCAGCCCTCGATGAGGGAGTTGAGGTTGTCCCCCGGCGCGCGCTTGACATAGACGAACACCGCGTCGGGGAACAGCGCCCGGAGGTAGGGCACGCACAGGCCGTTCTGGTTGTTCTTGTCCACCCAGCGGCTGCGGCCGGTCCAGCTGTAGAAATGGCGGGCGACGCGGTCCCGATCCCGGTCGCTGGCATCGGCGGCATCCAGTGCATGGGTTTCCCAGTGCTTTTCCTCAAGGGGGTGGAGGTCCACCCAGAAGTCATGCGTCTCCCGCTGCAGGGTACCCAGCTGGGGGGATTCGGACAGGGTCTTGTACACCACCGTGGTGCCGGCCCGGGAACAGCCCAGCACGATCACCGGCCGATGTGCCGGCGGGCGGGCCACGTCCCACCAGGCGGCGCGCATCCTGCGCGCCGCGACCCTGCCGTGATGGCGCAGGGTCTTTTCCACCTTGCTCAGCAGTTGTGACATCCATCCACCCCTGTATGCATGGCGTGGCACCGGCCACGCGCCTCAGGCCCGGCCGAAGGCCACCAGCTCCTCCAGCTTGGCCCGTGCGGCGCCGGAGGCAATGACCTCACGGGCCCGCTCCACCCCGGCGGCCAGACTGTCGCCTACCCCGGCGGCATAGATGGCGGCACCGGCATTGAGGATGACGATGTCCCGCTCCGCGCCGGGCTGATTGTCCAGGGCCTTCAACACCCTCAGCCTGGATTCCTCCACGCTGCCTACCTGCAGGCCGTCGATGGCATGGCTGGGCAGACCGAACTGTTCGGGATGCAGGGTGTACTCCCGCACCTGGCCGTCGCGCAGCTCACCCACCATGGTCTCGCCGGAAATGGAGATCTCGTCCAGGCCCTCCAGGCCGTGCACCGTCAGGGCCCGCTTGGCTCCCAGACGCTGCAGCACCCGTATCTGGATGCCCACCAGGTCCGGATGGAACACACCCATGACCTGGTTGGGTGCGCCAGCCGGGTTGGTGAGCGGACCCAGGATGTTGAAGAGGGTACGCACCCCCAGCTCCTTGCGCACCGGGGCGGCGTGTTTCATGGCGCCGTGGAAGTTGGGCGCAAACATGAAGCCCAGGCCTACCTGCTGGATGCAGCGGGCCACTTCCTCGGGAGACATGTGGATGTTCACCCCCAGGGACTCCAGCACATCGGCGCTGCCGGAGCTGGAAGAAACCGAGCGGCCACCGTGCTTGGCCACCCGCGCGCCGGCGGCGGCGGCCACGAAGGCGGCGCTGGTGGAGATGTTGAAGGTATGGCGGGCGTCCCCGCCCGTACCACAGGTGTCCACGAGGTGGTCGGTATCCGCCACCACCACCCGGGTGGCGAATTCCCGCATGACCGTGGCGGCGGCGGCGATCTCGCCGATGGTCTCCTTTTTCACGCGCAGGCCGGTGATGATGGCGGCGATCAGTACCGGACTCATCTCGCCGGCCATGATCCGGCGCATGAGGGACAGCATCTCGTCGTGGAAGATCTCGCGATGCTCGATGATGCGGACCAGGGCCTCCTGCGCGGTGATGGGTGTGCTCATGCGTGCCTTTCCTGCGTGTGGGCGCCGACCCGGGCGCCCTGGAGAAAGTTGTTCAACAGCTGATGGCCATGCTCGGTGAGGATGGACTCGGGATGAAACTGCACGCCCTCCACGGCCAGGGTCCGGTGACGCACTCCCATGATTTCGCCATCCTCGGTCCAGGCCGTGATCTCCAGACAGTCGGGCAGGTCATCCCGTCCGATGACCAGGGAGTGGTAGCGGGTGGCGGTGAAGGGATTGGGCAGGCCCCGGAACACGCCCGTATCGGCATGCAGGATGGGCGAGGTCTTGCCATGCATGAGCTGCCGGGCGGGCACGATCCGGCCGCCGAAGGCCTGGCCGATGCTCTGGTGCCCCAGGCACACCCCAAGCAGGGGGATGCGGCCGGCATAGGCCTGGATGACCGCCACCGATATCCCAGCCTCCTTGGGCGTGCAGGGCCCCGGCGAGATGACGATGTGTCCCGGCCGCAGCGCGCCCACATCCTCCACGCTGATTTGGTCGTTGCGGAACACACGCACGTCCGCGCCCAGCTCGCCGAAATACTGCACCAGGTTGTAGGTGAAGGAGTCATAGTTGTCGATCATCAGCAGCATGGTCTGCGCATCCCGTCGGGCCCGGCCGCCCGCTTCGCAAAGTGGCGATTCTACATGCCACGTGGGCCTGCATCGCCAGGCCGCGTGGGTCGCATGCGGGCACCGGTCCGGGGCCGGCGGGTTGACGCCACCGGCCTGAGCGGGACAATGCCCACGAATGATTCGGCACGGACACGCACGCATGAAAATCCTGCTTGGCCTGGCCACGGCCGGTCTCCTCTTCCTGGCCGTGCCGCTGGCCGCTGCGGCCCCGGCGGAGGCCCGCGTACGGGTGGATGGCAACGCCAACCTCCTGCAGGTGGCGGCCGAGATCGGCGCCGATGTGGACCGGTCCATGGCCTGGAACGTGCTGACCGACTACAACCACTGGTCCGAATTCGTGCCGGACCTGCTGGTATCCCGCATCGTCTCCCGGCCCGGAGAGCCTCTGCGGCTGGAGCAGCGTGGCCGGGTGGCCTCCCTGCCCAATCTGCCCCTGGTCATGATCGTCGCCGTGGAGGAACACCCGCCCTCCACCATCCGTCTGCGGCGGGTCGCCGGCAATGTGCGCGACCTGATGGGGGAGTGGCAGATCCAGGGCAAGGGTCCCGTGCGCCTGCTCTACCGCGCTGTGTTGGAACCGGGCATGCCCATCCCGCCGCGGATGTCCCTGGACATCTTCCGCAACGAGGCCAAGACCCGTCTGGAGGCCATGGCCCGGGAGATGGAGCGCCGGGCCGGCGTCAAACCCCAGACAGCCCCACGGGAAGGGCCGTCCCCGCGCGGGGACGACCCTTGAGGATGCCCCCGCGTCCGACATGGCGGCGCCGGGTGCGTGACATGCCCGCCGGCCTCGGCGGGCGCATGCGGCCCTTTGCCCCGCCGGGGCATCGCCCTCAGACCCGGCGTCGGTAGCGCAGGATGGCGATGCCGTGGCAAACGGCGGAGAAACCCAGCAGGCCCAGGGCCTCGGGCAGGACTTCCGGCATACCGCCACCGCGCACGAACACGTCGAGGAAGCCGTCCAGTCCCCAGGACAGCGGGGAGAGCATGGCGAAGTCCTGCATCAGGGGGGGCATGACCTGCTTGGGCACCAGGATCCCGCCCATGGCCCCCATGATCATCACCATGGCGGAGCTGAAGCCCGCGGCCTGCTCGGTGGTACGCGCGAACATGGCCACGGCGATGCCGAAGCCGATGGCCGCCAGGCTGGCGGACGCGCCCATGAGGATCAGTGCCAGGGGCGCGCTGCCCATCCCCAGGCGGTCACCCCCCAGCAGGGGCAATACGTGGACGCTCACCAACAGGACCAGGCCCATCTGGGCCTGGTTGATGATGAAATAAGGCACGGCCTTGCCGCCCAGCACCACCCAGGCGGGCACGTTGATGGTCTGCAGGCGGGAAAGGCTGCCCTGTTCACGCTCCTTGATGAAGGACACCGACAGGGGCACGGTAAGGAAGAACATGGCCAGCAGGGTCCAGGCCGGCGCGTTCTGCTGCACCGAGGTGGGCGTGGGACCGCTGCCCCGCTTGGTGATGGTCTCGCCATGCACGGCGTCGAACAGCCGGTCCCGTTCCATGTCGGCCAGGGCCGGCAGGGCCATGCCGCCGGAGGCGCGCAGGATCTGGTCCAGCTGCTCGTGCCCCAGGCGCATCTCCACGCCGTGCAGCGCCAGGTCCAGGGTACCCTCCAGCACCCGACGGTAATCCGAACGCAGGGCCGGATCGGCCAGCACGCGCAGGCGCACGGGCCTTTCCAGGCGCAGATCGGGGGGGACCTCGGCGATGATCTCGCCCAGGCGGCGCCGGGCCTGTTCGGTGGCACCGGCGGGCACCAGCACGGCAAAGCGGTAATGGCCATCGATCAGCCATTGCCTGGCCTGGGCCTCGCTCGCCGTCTCCGCCAGAGCCAGGCGGACATGCGGATTGTCGCGGAAGGTGCGGATGACGCTGCGGCCCACTTCCCCCGCGTCCTGGCTCACCACCAGTACCGGGAAGGTGGTGCCGGGCCGGTCGCCAAAGGCGTCCCGCAGGGCCAGGGAGAGGATCAGCACGAAGGTCACCGGCATCACGAAGAACAGGAACAGGGCCTGGCGGTCACGCACGATGACGCGGCTGTCCTTGAGGACACTGGCGCGGAACTTGGCCAGGGAGGTAGTCATCGCGGGGCGCTCCGGCCGCCGGTATAGCGCAGGAACACCTGTTCCAGGCTGGCGACGCCATAGATGAGGGAGCGGACCTTCAGGCCCCGTGCATCGAGCATCTCCAGCAGGGGCGGGATGGCCTGCTCGGGATGGCGCGTCACCGCCGTCACGCAGCGTCCGCCCACCGTGGCCCGCGCGATCCCGGGCAGATGCCCCAGGGCCGGCCCCAGGTCAGGAGGGGGGTCCCCGGTCAGCTGAATCTGCACGGTCTGGCTGGCCTGGCCGGCCAGCAGGTCGGGCACCGTCCCCTGCACCAGCACCCGGCCCTGATCGATGATGGCGATCTCCTGACAGAGCTGTTCGGCCTCTTCCATGTAGTGGGTGGAAATCAGGATGGTGATGCCCGCCTGGTGCAGTTCGCGCAGACGCTGGTGGATGAGGGAGCGGGAATGCGGGTCGATGGCCACCGTCGGCTCATCCAGGATGAGGATCTGGGGCTCGTGGATGAGCCCGATCACCATGTTGAGTCGCCGCTTGAAGCCGCCGGACAGACGCTCCACGCGCTGGTCGGCCTCGGCGTTCATTTCCGCCAGCCCCAGGCAGGCGAGGACGCGCGCGTGCAGGAGATCGCCGGCAAGCCCCTGCATGCGCCCGAAGAAGTCCAGATTCTCGCGCGCGGTGAGGGTGGGATAGATGGCGGGTTCCTGCGGCACGATGCCCAGGATGCGCTTGATGGCGGCGCGCTCGGCCAGGCCGTCGCGGCCATCGATGCGCACCGTGCCGCTGCTGGGCTTGAGCAGCCCGGCCAGGACGGACATCAGGGTGGTCTTGCCCGCGCCGTTTGGGCCGAGAATGCCGAAAAACCCACCCCGGGGCACACACAGGTCCACATCGTCCAGGGCCGGCGCCTGCCCTCCGGGAAAGGTCTTGGACAGATGCCGCAGTTCGATGGCGGATGACCCATGGGGCGGGGGCACGCGCTGGATGGACTGTGGGCAGTGCATGGGCATGGCTGGCAAAGCGGACCCGGGCAGTCTAACGGGCATTGACGATCTCGGTGAGCTCGTAGACCTGGGGCAGGGAGAGGTCCAGCACCGCGCGCGCGTCCTCCGGCCCCAGACCCAGGTCCATCCACACCACCTCGTCGAAACAGGGTTCGTAGCGCGCCGCACCGGGCTGCAGGCGGATATCTGGGGAGAGAAAATGCGCCATGTCACCCGCCACCTGCAGGATGGCCCGCTCGCGCGGATAGTCACCGATCCGCCCGCTGCTGTACTGCTGGGCCACCACCTCCTGCAGGAGGGGGGGCAGCCGCCAGAAGCCCAGCAGTGCGCTGCCCACGTCCGCATGGCAGAAACCGAACACCCGGTGTTCCGCCGCCACCAGGGCCGGCGCGCTGTCATCCTCCGCCCTGGCCAGCACCAGGCGGTAATCGCGCGCACGCGCGGTGAGGAACACCAGACGGCCGACCTTGTGCAGCAGACCGGCCAGGAACATCTGCTCGCTGTCCCGCGGGTGGCAACGCAGCGACAGGTTGCGGGCCAGCACGCCGCAGGCCACGCTGTTGTCCCAGAAGGTCTTCATGTTCACCAGCTGCCCGGGGATGTCCTGGAAGCGCCGAATGAAGGTCACGGCCAGCACCAGGTCGCGCAGGGCGCGGTGGCCGATCAGGGTCACGGCCCGGCCCAGGTCGTCCACCTGGTTGGACAGACCATACCAGGCGCTGTTGGCCAGGCGCAGCACCGTGGCGGCCAGGCCCGCATCCAGGCGCAGCACCTCGACGATGCGCCGGTTGCTGGCATCCGGCTCGTCCACCAGGGCATTCAGGCGCATGGCCACGTCCGGCAGGCTGAACAGATGCTGGACCTCGGCCACCAAGCTCCGGGGCGTCATGCCTTACCCCGCGCCAGGACGGGCCGCAGGTAGCGTCCGGTGTGGCTTTCCGGGTTGGCGGCCACCTGTTCCGGCGTGCCCTGGGCGATGATGCGGCCACCGCCCTCGCCGCCTTCCGGGCCCAGGTCGATGATCCAGTCGGCGGTCTTCACCACGTCCAGGTTGTGCTCGATGACCACCACGGTGTTGCCGTGGCCCACCAGGCGATGCAGCACCCGCAGGAGCAGGTCGATGTCGGCGAAGTGCAGGCCCGTGGTCGGCTCGTCGAGGATGTACAGGGTCCTGCCGGTGTCCCGCTTGGACAGCTCCAGGGCCAGTTTCACCCGCTGGGCCTCGCCGCCCGACAGGGTGGTGGCGGGCTGGCCCAGGCGGATGTAGGCGAGGCCCACGTCCATCAGGGTCTGCAGCTTGCGCCGTACCACGGGTACGGCGGTGAAGAATTCCAGGGCGTCCTCCACCGTCATCTGCAGCACTTCGTGGATGTTGCTGCCCTTGTACCGCACATCCAGGGTTTCACGGTTGTAGCGCTGGCCGTGGCACACGTCGCAGGGCACGTAGATGTCCGGCAGGAAGTGCATCTCCACCTTGATCATGCCATCGCCCTGGCAGGCCTCGCAGCGCCCCCCCTTCACGTTGAAGGAGAAGCGGCCCACTTCGTAGCCGCGCTCCCGCGCGGCGGGGGTGCCGGCGAACAGCTCGCGGATGGGGGTGAACAGGCCGGTGTAGGTGGCGGGGTTGGAGCGGGGCGTGCGGCCGATGGGGGCCTGATCCACGTTCACCACCTTGTCGAAGTATTCCGTGCCATCGATGGCCTCGTAGGGTGCCGGCTCTTGGGCCGCGCCATTGAGCAGGTTGGCGGTGGCGGCGTAGAGCGTGTCGTTGACGAGCGTGGACTTGCCCGAGCCGGACACGCCGGTGACGCACACGAAGATGCCCGTGGGCAGCTCAAGGGTGACGTTCTTCAGGTTGTTGCCCGTGGCGTTGACGAGTCTCAGCACCCGCCCCGCGCGGGCGGACCTGCGTGCCGCGGGCACGGGGATGGATCTGGCGCCCGACAGGTACTGACCCGTCAGGGAATCGGGGTTGGCCAGGATATCCTCTAGCCGGCCCTGGGCCACGATCTCGCCGCCGTGCTCGCCGGCGCCGGGGCCCATGTCGACGATATGGTCCGCATGGCGGATGGCGTCCTCGTCGTGCTCCACCACGATGACCGTGTTGCCCAGGTCGCGCAGGTGCTTGAGGGTGCCCAACAGACGGTCGTTGTCGCGCTGGTGCAGGCCGATGGAGGGTTCGTCCAGCACGTACATCACCCCCGTGAGGCCGGAACCGATCTGGCTGGCCAGGCGGATGCGCTGGGCCTCGCCGCCGGACAGGGTGTCGGCGGAACGCTCCAGGGAAAGGTAGTCCAGGCCCACGTTGTTGAGAAAGCTCAGGCGCGAGACGATCTCCTTGACGATCTTTTCCGCTACTTGGGCCCGGTTGCCGGAAAGGCGCAGGCCGCCGAAGAACTCCAGGCTCTGGCGGATGGGCAGGCGGGAGAGCTGGTGCAGGGTGGCGCCGCCGAGGGTGACATGCCGGGCCTCCAGACGCAGGCGGGAGCCCTCGCATTCGGGACAGGCACGGGTGGCGATGAGCTTGGCCAGCTCCTCGCGCATGAGTTGTGACTCACTCTCCCTGTAGCGCCTCTCCAGACTGGGGATGACGCCATCGAAACGGTGCCGGCGCGTGGTCCGGCGCCCGCTTTCCCCCAGATACTGAAAGGCGATCTCCTCCCGTCCGCTGCCCTGCAGGATGATGTGGCGGATGGCCTCCGGCAGGTCCTCCCAGGGCGTGTCGATGTCGAAGCCGTAGTGCAGCGCCAGCGATTCCAGCATGCGGTAGAAGAAGGCATTGCGCCGGTCCCAGCCCTTGATGGCGCCGGAGGCCAGGGAAAGGTGGGGAAAGGCCACCACCCGCTCCGGGTCGAAGAAGCTGATCTGCCCCAGGCCATCGCACCGGGGGCAGGCCCCCATGGGGTTGTTGAAGGAAAACAGGCGGGGCTCCAGTTCCGGCAGGGCGTAGTCGCACACCGGGCAGGCGAACCTGGCGGAGAACAGCATCTCGCGCCCGGGATCCATCGGGTCCGCATCCATCTGCACGACCAGGGCCTTGCCATCGGCATGCCTGAGGGCGGTCTCGAAGGATTCCGCCAGACGCTGCTGCACGTCGGCGCGTGCCCTGAGGCGATCCACCACCGCCTCGATGGTGTGCTTGCGGTTCTTCTCCAGGGCAGGCACGGCATCGATGTCATGCACCTCGCCATCCACCCGCAGGCGCACGAAGCCCTGGGCCCGCAGTTCATCGATGAGCCCCAGCTGTTCGCCCTTGCGGCCCACCACCAGGGGGGCCAGCACCATGAGGCGGGTGTCCTCCGGCAGCTGCAGCACTGCATCCACCATCTGCGACACGGTCTGGGCCGCCAGCTCGATGCCGTGCCGGGGGCACCGGGGCGTACCGGCCCGGGCGAACAGCAGGCGCAGGTAATCATGGATCTCGGTCACCGTGCCCACGGTGGAACGGGGGTTGTGGCTGGTGGCCTTCTGTTCGATGGAGATGGCCGGGGAGAGACCCTCGATCTGATCCACGTCCGGCTTTTCCATCCGCTGCAGAAACTGGCGCGCATAGGCCGACAGGGATTCCACATAGCGGCGCTGGCCCTCCGCATAGAGGGTATCGAAGGCCAGCGAGGACTTGCCGGAGCCGGACAGGCCGGTAATCACCACCAGCCGGTGGTGGGGCAGGTCCACATGGACATTTTTCAGATTGTGGGTGCGGGCGCCACGGACGCGGATCATGGGCGTGAATGGGGAGGCGCAACGGAAACGGATAATATTACGGGCCTTTACCCATCCGCCCAAACCGCATCTCCCCCGTGTCTTCCACGCCCTCGCCCGCGCCCCTCTCCACGCCCTCTCCCGGCTCCGCCTCCCTGCTCCCCTCCGAACGCCGTGCCGCCGTTTCCCTGGCGGGTATCTTCGGTCTTCGCATGCTGGGCATGTTCCTCATCCTGCCGGTGTTCGCCCTGTACGCCAGGACCCTGCCCGGCGGTGATGACCACACCCTGATTGGCCTGGCCCTGGGCATGTACGGTCTCACCCAGGCGGTACTCATGATCCCCTTCGGCATGGCCTCGGACCGCCTGGGACGCAAGCCGGTGATCGTCGCCGGTCTGCTGCTCTTCGCCCTGGGCAGCTTCGTCGCCGCCTGGTCCGATTCCCTGGCGGGCATCATCCTGGGCCGTGCCATCCAGGGCGCAGGCGCGGTCTCGGCGGCGGTCACCGCCCTGCTGGCGGACCTGACCCGGGAGGAGAAGCGCACCCAGGCCATGGCCATGATCGGCGGCACCATCGGCCTGTCCTTCGCCCTGTCCCTGGCTGCCGGCCCCGCCATCTACCACTGGATCGGCGTACCCGGCATGTTCGCCCTCACCGGCGTACTGTCCCTGGCGGCCATCCCGGTATTGCTGTACGTCACCCCCAGGCCGGGCCACAGCGCCTTCCATTCCGATGCCCAGGCCAGCCCGGCGCGCTTGGGGGATGTGCTGCGCGACACCGAATTGCTGCGGCTGAACTGGGGCATCTTCGCCCTGCACGCCGCGCAGATGGCCATGTTCACCGTGGTGCCCTTCGCCCTGGTGCAGGCCGGCAACCTGGGCGTGGAGCATCACTGGCTGGTCTATCTGCCGGTGCTGCTGGGCAGCCTCCTCCTCATGGTGCCGGTCATCATTGCCGGGGAAAGGCGGGGTGCCCTGAAGCCGGTGCTGCTCTTGGCCGTGGGCCTCATGCTGCTGGCCCAGCTCGGCCTGGCCCTGTCCATGACCCTGTTCTGGGGACTGGTGGCCGCCCTGTTCGCCTATTTCCTGGCCTTCAACGTACTGGAGGCCACCCTGCCCTCGCTCATCTCCAAGATCGCCCCGCCCGAGGCCAAGGGCACCGCCATGGGGGTGTACAACACCTCCCAGGCCCTGGGGCTGTTCTTCGGCGGCTTCGCCGGAGGCTGGCTGGCGCAGCACCAGGGCTTCTTCGCGGTGTTCGTGTTCTGCGCCGCGCTCATGGCCCTCTGGCTGGCCTGGGCCCGGGGCATGGCGCCACCGCCGCGGGTGAAGACCCAGATGTTCCACGTGGGTCGCCTGCAGGCGACGGAGGCCCGGGCCCTATCCAGCAGGCTGGTGGTGTTCTCCGGCGTGGAAGCCGTCACCGTGCTGGCGGAAGAAGGCTCGGTGCTGCTCAAGGTGAGCCAGACCGGCTGGGACGAGGCAGGCGTGCGTCAGCTCCTGCTGCACCGGGGCGGCCTGGCCGGCTGACGGCGCATGACGGGCCCGCGGTCTGCGCAGCCAATCAATCCGGCCAGGCAATTCGGGTATTCTTGCCCGCCAGCAGCCAACCAACCCATCCCAGGAGGAAAACGCCATGGCATCCGTGAACAAGGTCATTCTCATCGGCAACCTGGGACGCGATCCCGAGATGCGGTATCTGCCAAGCGGGGATGCCATCGCCAACCTGCGCATCGCCACCACGGACAAATTCAAGGACCGCAACGGTGACATGCAGGAAGTCACCGAATGGCATAGCGTGGCCTTCTTCGGCAAGACCGCCGAGATCTGCGGCCAATACCTCAAAAAGGGCAGCCAGATCTACGTGGAAGGCAGCCTGCGCACGCGCAAGTGGCAGGACAAGGAAGGCAACGACCGCTACACCACGGAAATCCGTGGCGACCGCATGCAGATGCTGGGTAGCCGGGGAGGCGGAGGCGCGACCGGCTACGACGACCCGGCCGAGGCCCCCGCCCGCGGCGCGGGCGGCAAGCCCGCCGCGGGGCGCGATGGCGATGCCTTCGGCGACATGGCGGATGACGACATCCCGTTCTAGCCACATATCCGCGGACGAGAGCCCTGTTCCGGCAGGTCCTTCCCGGTTCCCGTCGCGCGCCCCGCGGGCGTGGACGGCGGCGCCCCGGCAGCCAGGCGCACCGGTTGTCACGCTGCGTCCCCCCGGACGCGGCGTGCAGAGGCGGGACCTGTCATTGCGAACGCACTGAGGAATCTTCAAGGGGGTGTATCCCGTCGCGCCGCCCATCCATCGCGCCCCCGAGCCCGCCCTGGACGGCCCAACCGCCTTGCCTGGGGCGGGCGGAAACCCGCTTCAGGCGCTAAACTTCGCGGTCGATGCGGCCACGCGCGCAATAGGAGGAGTACAGCATGCACATACAGCGATTCGCCCTGGGCCTGGCGGGCCTGCTGGTCATGGCATCGGCCCGGGGTTCCGGCTTCGCCCTCATCGAGCAGAACGCCAGCGGCCTGGGCAATGCCTATGCCGGCGCGGCGGCCGTGGCCGAGGATGCCAGCACCCTGTTCTTCAACCCGGCGGGACTGAGCCAGGTGGAGGGTCGCCAGGTGGTCGTCGCGGGGCACGCTATCGTCCCTTCCGCCAAGTTCTCGGGCACTTCCAGCACTGCCCTGCCCGTGATCCTGCCCACCGGCAGTGGCGGTGACGCGGGCAAGACCGTCTTCGTACCCAATATCTACTACGCCATGGATCTGCGCCCTGACCTGAAATTCGGCATCGGCCTGAATGCGCCTTTCGGGCTCACCACCGAATACGGCACGCCCTGGGCAGGCCAGGCGCAGGCGGTCAAGTCCGAGCTGAAGACCTACAACCTCAACCCCAGCCTGGCCTGGAAGGCAAGCGAGCGCCTGTCCCTGGGCGCCGGTCTGAACTGGCAGCGCATCGAGGCGGAGCTCAGCTCCGTGCATCCGCTTGCCGGCATCCCCGTGGTCATGAAGGGCACGGACAAGGGCAGCTGGGGCTGGAATCTGGGGGGGATGTGGGATCTGGACGGCTTCAGCCGCCTCGGCCTGGCCTACCGCGCCTCCATCGAGCATCGCCTCCGGGGCAGGGTGACTGCCGCCGTGGTCACGCCCGTTTATGCGGACGTGGAGCTGCCGGCCACGGCCTCGCTCAGCTATTGGCGGCGCATGAATCCCACCTGGGATGTGCTGGCCGATGTCACCTGGACCGAATGGAGCGACTTCCAATCTCTGGACATCCTGCCGCAGGCGGGCGGGCCCGCCGTTTCCAGTGTGCCGGAGCTCTGGCGCGACACCTGGCGCTATTCCGTGGGCCTCAACTACCGCCCCAACCGTGCCTGGACCTGGCGCGTGGGCCTGGCCTACGACGAAAGCCCGGTACCCGATGCCGCCCACCGCACCGCACGTATTCCCGACAACGACCGCACCTGGCTGGCCATGGGCGGACAATATCGCCTGAGCCCGGCCTCCGCCGTGGACTTCGGCTACGCGCACATCTTCTTCAAGGATGGCCGGACCACGCATGGCACGAACGGCGTGCTTCTGAACGGCGCCTACACCGACAGGATCGACATCCTCAGCGCCCAGTACACGCACAGCTTCTGAGCCCATGTCCCGCACCCTGTTTTCCGCCCTGGTCATGGCCACGCGCCGCTTCGGCCGGGGCAGGCCGGGCCAGTGGGAAGACCAGAAACCGGGCCGCTACTCCTACGGCGAGCTGCTGAAGATGAGCCTGGCCCTGGGGCGCCTGACCAACCGGCTCACCGAGCCGGGGGAGCACGTGGGCGTGCTGCTGCCCAATCTGGCCACCACCATGGCCCTCATGCTGGGTCTGTCCGCCAACCGGCGCGTGCCCTGCATGCTCAACTACACCGCCGGCACGGAGGGCGTGCAAAACGCCTGCCATGCCGCCCGGGTGCGTACCGTCATCAGTTCCAGGGCCTTCCTGCAGAAGGCCGGGCTGGAAGAGGTGGTGTCCGGCCTGCGGGACCTGGAGGTGGTGTGTCTGGAAGATCTGCGCGCGCGCTTCGGCCTGGCCGACAGGTTCTGGCTCATGGGCTTTGCCCTCTGGTTCCCCCTGGCCGCCGTGCCCCGCGGGGATGCGGAAGCCCCGGCAGTGGTGATCTTCACCTCCGGCTCCGAGGGCCGGCCCAAGGGCGTGGTGCTGTCGCATCGGGCCCTGCTGGCCAACGTGGACCAGGTCCTGCGGGTGCTGCCCATCGGCCCGGCGGACAAGGTCTTCAACTGCCTGCCCATCTTCCATTCCTTCGGCCTCACGGCGGGCTCCCTGCTGCCCATGGTGAGCGGCGCCCGCCTGGTACTCTACCCCTCGCCGCTGCACTTCAAGGAAATCCCCAGGCTCATCGGCCAGACGCAGGCCACCGCCCTGTTCGGCAGCAGTACCTTCCTCAGCCATTACGCCCGCAATGCCGAGCCCGAGGACCTGAAATCCCTGCGCTACGTGGTGGCCGGCGCGGAAAAACTGGCTGAGCCCGTGCGTCAGGCCTGGCGGCAACGCTTCGGGGTGGACATTCTGGAAGGCTATGGCGCCACCGAGACGGCGCCCGTGGTGTCCGTCAACCTGCCCGCGCTCAACCGTCCCGGTACCGTCGGCCCCCTGCTGCCGGACATCGAGGCGCGCATCCAGCCGGTGGAGGGCATCTCCCGCGGGGGCGAACTGCACATCCGCGGCCCCAATCTGCTCTCCGGCTATTACCACCATGATCAACCCGGGGTGCTGGCTCCACCCTGGTCGGAGCTGGGGAAGGGCTGGTACAACCTGGGGGACGTGGCGGAACTGGACGCGGATGGCTACCTCACCATCCTGGGCCGCCTCAAGCGCTTCGCCAAGGTGGCGGGGGAAATGGTCTCCCTGGAAGTGGTGGAGGGCCTGGCCCGCTGCGTCTCCGCCGAGGCCATGCACGCCGCCACCCGCGTGCCCGACCCGAGCCGGGGCGAGGCCATCGTCCTCTTCACCACCGATCCGGACCTGTGCCGCGATACCCTGGCCCAGGCCGTCAAGGCCCAGGGCCTGCCGGAAATCACCCTGCCCCGGCGCATCCACCTGGTGGACAGCCTGCCCGTGCTGGGTACGGGCAAGGTGGATTACGCGCGCCTCGAGGCCAGGGCGCTGGAGGCCGCCTGACGCCTGGCCACCGTTGGCCGCGCCGGCGCGCCCGTCTATCCATAAGCAGTCGTTGATATAATCTCCACCCGTTTCATCCCTGGAGGCCCCCATGCCCATCTATGCCTACAAGTGCGCGGACTGCGGTTTCGAGCAGGACGTGATGCAAAAGATCAGCGACGCTCCCCTGACCGACTGTCCGCAATGCGGCAAGGCCCATTTCGGCAAGCAGCTCACCGCTGCCGGCATCCAGCTCAAGGGTGGCGGCGACTACAGGAATGCCCCCGCCATGGAATCGGCCGCCCCGTCCTGCGGCAACGGCGGCTGTGGCCATTGCTCCGGCTGAGGCAGGCAACTCCGGCTGTCGGGCAAACGCCGGCGCGTTTGCCCGATTTTTTCTAGGGTCCCATGACCGCCACCAAGCGCTACTTCCTCACAGGGCTGCTGGTCCTGGTGCCCCTGGGCATCACCCTGTGGGTCATGAAGGCCCTGCTGGACCTCATGGACAACACCCTGCTGCTGCTGCCGCAGGCCTGGCGGCCCGAGTCCTGGCTGGGCTTCCACATCCCCGGCCTGGGCGTGATCCTCACGGCGGTGGTGGTGCTGCTCACCGGCCTGGCCGCCGCCAACCTGCTGGGCCAGCGCCTGGTCGCCTTCTGGGAAGGCATGATCGGTCGCATCCCCGTGGTGAAGTCCATCTACGGCAGCGTCAAGCAGGTCTCCGACAGCCTGTTTTCCGGTTCCGGCATGGCCTTCAGGAAGGTGCTGCTGGTGCACTACCCGCATCCGCAGGCCTGGTCCCTGGCCTTCCTCACCAACGTGCCCGACGAGGTGGCCGGGCGGCTGCCGCGCGACCACGTGGCCGTGTTCATCCCCACCACTCCCAGTCCGGTGAACGGTTTCTACTTCTACGTCCCGCAGGACGAGATCATCGAGCTGGACATGAGCGTGGATGCCGCCCTCAAGGCCATCGTCTCCATGGGCGTGGTGGCCGGCAACGCAAAACCCCCCGTCAACCCACCCGGCAATTGAGCAGATTCAGGAACGAAGAACGATGCGCACCCACTACTGCGGAACCGTGAACGCCGACCACATCGGCCAGATCCTCACCCTGTGCGGTTGGGTCCACCGCCGGCGCGACCACGGCGGCGTCATCTTCATCGATCTGCGCGATCGGGAAGGCACGCTGCAGGTGGTGATCGATCCGGACACGCCGGAGGCCTTCAAGGTGGCGGAGGACAGCCGATCCGAATTCGTCCTCCAGGTGGTGGGTCAGGTGCGGCCCCGTCCCGCCGGCACGGAAAACGCCAACCTGCCCACGGGCATGGTGGAAGTGCTCACCCGGAGCCTGGCAGTGCTCAACCCCAGCCTCACACCCCCATTCCAGATGGACGAGGACAACATCCACGAGAACATCCGCCTGCAGTACCGCTATCTGGACCTGCGCCGTGAGCCTATGCAACGGAACCTGCGCCTGCGCTACCGAGCGAGCAAGCACATGCGGGACTACCTGGACCGGCACGGCTTCATGGAGGTGGAAACCCCCATGCTCACGCGCTCCACGCCGGAGGGCGCGCGGGACTATCTGGTGCCCTCGCGCGTGCACGACGGCATGTTCTACGCCCTGCCCCAGTCCCCCCAGCTGTTCAAGCAGCTGCTCATGGTGTCCGGCTTCGAGCGTTATTTTCAGATCGTGAAGTGCTTCCGCGACGAAGACCTGCGCGCCGACCGCCAGCCCGAGTTCACACAGGTGGACCTGGAGATGTCCTTCGTGCAGGAAAACGACGTCATGACCCTGGTGGAGGGCATGCTGCGGGACCTGTTCCAGCACACCCTGGGCGTCGATCTGCCCCATCCCTTCCCACGCATGCCCTATGCCGAGGCCATGAGCCGCTACGGTTCGGACAAGCCGGACCTGCGCGTCACGCTAGAGATCACGGAACTCACCGACGTGATGCGCGACGTGGATTTCAAGGTCTTCTCCGGCCCTGCCAACACCGCCAACGGCCGGGTGGCCGCCATGCGCGTGCCGGGTGGGGGCGACTTCAGCCGCGGCGAGATCGACGCCTGGACCGAGTTCGTGAAGATCTACGGCGCCAGGGGCCTGGCCTGGGTCAAGGTCAACGAAAAGGCCAAGGGCCGCGACGGCCTGCAGTCGCCCATCGTCAAGAACCTGCACGACGCGGCGCTGACCGAAATCCTCGCCCGCACCGGCGCCGAGGACGGCGACATCCTGTTCTTCGGCGCCGACAAGGCCAAGGTCGTCAACGACGCACTGGGCGCGCTGCGCGCCCGGATCGGCCACGAGAAGGGCTACGTGGACGGCCGCGCCTGGGCGCCGCTGTGGGTGGTGGACTTCCCCATGTTCGAGTTCAACGAGGACGAGAACCGCTGGGACGCCCTGCACCATCCCTTCACCAGCCCCAGGGACGGGCACGAGGAACTCCTTTCCACGGACCCGGGCAAGGCCCTGTCCAAGGCCTATGACATCGTGCTGAACGGCTGGGAGGTGGGCGGCGGTTCCATCCGTATCCATCGCGAGGACGTGCAGGAAAGGGTCTTCGCCGCCCTCAACCTCGGTGAGGCCGAGCGTCAGGAAAAGTTCGGCTTCCTGCTGGAGGCCCTGAAATACGGTGCACCACCGCACGGCGGCCTGGCCCTGGGTCTGGACCGCCTGGTCACCCTCATGAGCGGCGCCGAATCCATCCGCGACGTCATCGCCTTTCCCAAGACCCAGCGCGCCAGCTGCCTCATGACCAACGCACCCAACGTGGTGGACGAGAAGCAGCTGCGTGAACTGCACATCCGTCTGCGCAACCCGGCCGCGCGCTCCAGCGCCTGACCTTGTCCCCCGCTACGCTGGGCGGGGCTAGCGTGGCGCATGCCAGTAGCGCCGTCCGTTCGCGCGGGCGGCATCCACCTCCAGTCCCCCTTTTCCCAGGCGCACGGTAATGGCCCCGTCCCGATCCGTGCGCAGCAGGGTGGCACCCATGCGCCGGTAACGGGCCAGCACCTCGGCATGGGGATGGCCATGGCGGTTGCGGTGGCCCACCGGGATCAGGGCCAGGCGGGGCTGCGTGCCGGCCAGGAATGCCGGTGTCGACGAGGTCTTGCTGCCATGATGCGGCACCACCAGTACATCTGTCGGCCTCAGGACATTGCGTTCCGCCAGATTCATCTCCGCCAGCCGTTCGATGTCGCCCGTGAGCAGAGCGCTGTACCCAGCGGCCTGCACGCGGATCACGCAGCTGCGGTCGTTGTCGCCGTAGCCCGCCAGGGCGTAGTGGTGCGCGGGCGGATGCAGGACGCTGAAACGCACCCCGTCCCAGCTCCAGGCCTGACCGGCGCGGCAGGCGATGGCGTCCGGCCGGCTGGCCAGTATGGCCTGGCCGGTCTGCCCCGGCAGTGTGGCTTGCATGCCCGCCAGGGCGGTGAGGAACCAGGCTGGCCGATGGCTGGCCAGCAGGGCCGGCACGCCTCCACTGTGATCCAGATCGTCGTGGGTGAGCACCAGTCCATCCAGGCGGTCGATGCCCTGTGACCAGAGCCAGGGCGCCACCGTGCGCGTACCGGCATCCTCACCGGAGAAGAAAAGGGGACCACCATCCAGCAGCAGCACGCGCCGCGCGGTGCGCACCAGCACGGCTTCGCCCTGCCCCACATCCAGCAGCGTGAGCCAGGCCTCGCCCGGGGCCGGCGCGGGCAGACGGGGAAAGAACAGGGGCAGGCACAACACCGGGCCCAGCCAGCGGGCGGGGAAACCCCTGGGCAGCAGCAGGAGCGCGGCCCCCAGCAGACCCAGGAGCAGGGCGGCCGTACCCGGCGCGGCGGCATGGAACACGGGCCGGGGCAGGGCGGCCAGTCCCTGCAGGACCCACATCACGCCCCACACCACGGCATGGGCCAGATCGGCCAGAACCCCCCAGGGCAGCGCGGCGGCCAGCAGGGTCAGCGGCACACCCACCAGGCTGATGGCGGGGATGGCCACGGCGTTGGCTAGAGGGGAAACCAGCGATACCTCGTGGAACAGCGCCAGCAGCAGGGGAACCAGGGCCAGGCTGACGGCCCATTGGGCACGCATCCAGGTGCGCCAGACCGCCTGTCGCGACGGGTCCATGCCGCTCCAGAGCAGGGCGGCCACGGCACCGAAGGATAGCCAGAAACCCGGCGCCAGGGCAGCCCAAGGGTCCAACAGCAGCACCGCCAGCAGGGCCGCCGCCAGCATGCGGCTGGGGCTGGCGCGCCGATCCAGCCAGGCCACCGCCGCAGTACTGGCCAGCATGAACAGGGTACGCTGGGCGGGAATGCCGAAACCCGCCAGCAGGGTGTAGAGCGTGGCGGCCAGCAGGCCCAGGGCGATGCCAGCGCGTTGCGCGGGCAGGCGCAGGTTCAGAGGGGGAAAATGCCGCCAAGCCAGACGTGTCAGGCCGTAGACCAGGGCAGCGAGCAGGGTGATGTGCAGGCCGGACACCGAGAAGAGATGGGTGGTGCCGGTCTGCCGGAACAGGGCCCACTGGGCCGCGGGCACGGCGCCCTGATCCCCCACCGCCAAGGCCCCCACCACGCCGGCGTAGGGGGCGCCGGCCAGGGTCCGGGCCAGATGGCCGCGCACCCACTCCCGGCTGCGATCCAGCAGGGCCCGGGCCTGGCCCGGGCAGGCACCGGCCGGGCCGTTGATGGCCCGTACCGTACCCGTGGCGCGTACACCCCGCTCCAGCAACCAGGCCTCGTAATCGAAGCCGCCGGGATTGAGGTGGCCATGCGGCCGCTGCACACGCACGGTCAGATGGATGCAGTCGCCGCCCGGCAGCCGGGGCGGGCTCGCCTTCCCCTGCGCATACCAACCCAGACGCAGACGGGTGGGCAAGCGCGCCCCCGGGGTGGTCACCCGCACCACGTCCAGGGTGAAGCTCACACCCCTGGGGGAGATCTCCGGCAGGCCGATGACGCGACCGGCAAGTGCGAGATCGCGGCCTTCCCAATCGGGATGCAGCGCCTCGGCCAGGCGCAGATCGGCACGCCAGGCCGCATAGAAGAAGCCCGCCAGCAGTGCCAGGCCCAGGATGCCCAGCCGGCGCAGGCGGGCCGGCCAGGGCCCGCTGGGCCGTCCGGCCAGCAGCAGTACGGCCAGGGGCAGCCCCCAGAGCCAGTCCAGACGGGGCAGTTCGGGCCGGGTCTGCAGCGCGGCGCAGCCGGCCGCGAAGGCCAGGATGGCCAGGCGGTACATGTCCCTCCCTTGTCGATGTCATGCGTCCCGAGCCTGATTGTGCACAAATTGGCAGAGGGAGGCGGCCCACCTTCTTCATGCGCCTGCACGCGGGGAGATCCCACGGCGTGTCGGAAGACGAGTGAAACGGATGCCACGCATGCCATCGACGGGTGCCCCGCCTACAATCTCCCCATGCCACGCAAATACCTGCGCAAATACCTGCCTGACCACAGCACGGTACGGGAGCATCGCCACCTGCGCTGGGCACGCCCCCTGCTGCAACACCCCAACCTGTGGCACCTGAACCGCAACGCCGTGGCGGGTGGCGTGGCCGCGGGCATGATCGGTGGCCTCATCCCGGGGCCCGTGCAGATGCTCACGGCTGCCATCCTGGCCATCCTATTCCGCGTGAATCTGCCCGTGGCGGTGGCCACCACCCTGCTCACCAACCCATTCACCTGGCCCTTCATCTTCGTGACGGCCTACCAGATCGGTCATTGGGTCATGGGTGATCGTGGCGGACGCATGTCGGAGTTCGAGTTCGACTGGGACCAGCAGCCCTGGAGCGATTTTTTCCCCGAGTTCTGGCGCTGGCTGCTGAGCCTGGGCGAGACCTTCCTGGTCGGCAACCTGATCCTGGCCACCGGTCTGGCGCTACTGGGCTATGCGGCCGTGCAGGTGGGCTGGCGCCTCTACCTGCTGGCCTACATCAAGAAACGCAAGGCCCGGGCGCAGAACGACACGCCATAGACAGGAGCCGGCGAGCCCGGAACCCGACATCGCGCACGCGCATGGGCGCTTGGGGCGAGATGCCCCTGGCACTCACAGCCACCGATCCACGCGCCCGCCGGGACGCCCGCCCCTGGCCTCAGTGGCGCTCGCTGGGCACGCTCACCGGATAACCGTTGCTCAGGGCGGTGAGGAAGACCTCCAGATCGGTATAGGCGCTGCTGCCGGGCCGCAGGGGCTGGGTGCCGCTGTCCAGGTTGCATTCCACGAAACGCAGTTGCAGGGATTGCAGCTGGAAGCGGGTGCGGTACACGGGGAAGTGGGCCACATCGCCATAGGGCGTGGTCACCGCCACGTTGCGCAGTTTCAGGCCGATACGATGCGTATGGCAGGAGGAACAGGCCATGTTGGAGCGGCCCGTACGCATGTGGAACAGCTTGCGGCCGCGCGCATAGGCCTGCTGCATGGGCCCCTTATCCACCTGGATACGGATGGGCATGCCCTGGCTCTTGCTGGCGAGGAAGAGGGAAACGGCGCTGTTGTCATAACTGCCGTTCTGCAGTTCCCGGCCCTGCCGGGCGGCGCACAGTTCGATGGCCTCCTCCAGGCCAACGATGCGCCGCAACTGCGCGTGATAACGCGGATAACCGGTACGCAGCCCCTTGAGCCGGCCCTGCCTCGCGCCCAGACAGGCGGCAAAACGGCCCTTGGCATTCAATGCGCGAAACAGTTCCTCGCCCCGATCCAGGGCGAAGTGGCCGCCATGCACCGTCTGGTTGAAGGGTGGGTCCATGAACTTCCAGTTCAGCTTCCAGTTGTCTTCCGGATTGCCCGCCATGCGCCAGTCCAGCCTGCCGGGATCGGCCCACAGGCGATAGGTGCCGGACAGCCACATATCGCCCCGCACGCTGGGCGCGTACTCCTCCAGGGCATCGTATTCCCGGTACGGCATGGATTCGGCCTGTGGCGTGGCGACCCCCAGGCACAGCAACACAAACAGCAGACTGCGCATACATCTCACTCCAGACTCTGCAGATAGGCCACGATGTCACGAATTTCCTGGTCGCTGAGGATCCGATTGGTGCCATAAGGCGGCATGGCGGTGTGGGGATTGTTCACGCGTGGGTCGAAGACCTGTTGATAGAGGTCTGCATCGGCATGATGGTTCAGCCTGTAGCCCAGCAGGGAGATGCCGAAGTTGCCGGACCATTGCTCCCCGGGCAGTTGATGACACAGCATGCAGAAGCCCTTGTCGCGCCGCATGGCCAGCTCCCTTCCACGCGTGGCATCACCTTCCAGAGGGCCGGTGAGGCTGACCCGACGGGGCTTTTCCGTGCTGCGCCTGTCGGCGTGGCTGAGGGTGGGCCAGGCCGACAGGTCCCGGCTGAAGGGCTCCCACTCCAGGCGGCCGCTGTGGACCACCACCTGTGGCGTCAGGGTCATGGTGGGGACCCCGCGGTCCACGGCGGCATCCGGCGGGAGCTCGGCCGCCCAGACACCGGGGAGCAGGAGCAGGCTGACCAGCCAGGCCCCTGGTTTCGTCCGGAACAGACGAGGGAACACGAGCCCGGTCATGCCGGGCGCAGTGAGAAATCCCGTGGGCCGGGGTTCTTTGCCGCGTTGATGCATCGATCAGTATCTCCCTGAGTATCGGGGATGGCCGTGCCCGCTCCGGGCGCGAGATCCGCCGCACAGCAAAATATCAGCCCGCCACGCTATGTCAAACCCCCGTCCTCCAGGCGCAGGGTGCGCCCCAGACGGGCAGCCAGGTCCGGGTCGTGGGTCACCACCAGGAAGGCGGTGCGGTGTCGTGCGGACAGATCCATGAGCAGTTCCTGGATGCGCGCGGCGGTGTGCCGGTCCAGGTTGCCCGTGGGTTCGTCCATGAGCACGCAGGCAGGCCGGGTCACCAGGGCACGGGCGATGGCGGCGCGCTGGCGCTCGCCACCGGACAGCTCGCCGGGACGATGCCGCAGGCGATGCGCCAGACCCACCTCGGCCAGCCAGTGGCCTGCCTCCCGCAGGGCGCTGGCCCGCTCCTGGCGGCGGATATCCAGGGGCATGGCCACGTTCTCCAAGGCGGTGAACTCCGGCAGCAGGTGGTGGAACTGATAGACGAAGCCCAGGCACCGGTTGCGCAGGCGGCCCCGGGCGCTCTCCGGCAGGGACCAGAGGGACTCCCCCGCCACCCGCACCTCACCGGCATCCGGTTTGTCCAGCCCGCCCAGCACGTGCAACAGCGTGCTCTTGCCCGCGCCGGAGGCACCCATGACGGCGATGTGCTCGCCCGGAGCCACACGCAGCTCGATGCCGCCCAGCACCGGTACCTCCACGCTGCCCTGCCAGTAGCTCTTCCTCAGGCCAGTGCAGGACAGAACGGGGGCGGAGTCATTCATAGCGCAGGGCCTCCGCCGGTTGCACGCTGGCGGCCCGCCAGCTGGGATACAGGGTGGCCAGGAAGGCCAGCGTCAGAGCCACGCCCGCGATGGTGGCCACATCCCTCCAGACCAGCCTGGAGGGCAGCTTGGAGATGTAATACACGTCGGACGGAAACAGGTTCATGCCCACGGCCCGCTCGATCCAGGGCACGATGGTTTCCACGTTGACGGCGAGCAGTACGCCGGAGGCAATGCCCAGCATGGTGCCGATGACGCCGATGAGGCTGCCCTGCACCATGAACACCGCCATGATGCTCTTCGGGCTGGCCCCCAGGGTGCGCAGGATGGCGATGTCCGCCTGCTTGTCGGTGACCACCATCACCAGGGTGGAGACGATGTTGAAGGCGGCCACGGCGACGATGAGGGTGAGGATGATGAACATCATGCGCTTCTCGATCTGCACCGCCTGGAAGAAATTCTGGTGGCTCATGGTCCAGTCCGACAGGTAGTAGTCGCCGTGCAGGCTGTGCGCCAGTGCCCGCGTCACCCAGGGGGCCCGCTCCATGTCCGCCAGCTTCACGCGCAGGCCGGAGACGGTGTCGCCCATGCGGTAGAGCTTCTGGGCGTCCGCCAGGTGCATGAGGGCCAGGCCGGCATCGTATTCGTACATGCCCATGCGGAAGATGCCCACCACGGTGAACTGCCGGATGCGGGGAATCATGCCCGCCGGGGTCACCACGCCCTGGGGGGCAATGACCGTGACCCTGTCACCCTGCACGACGCCCAGGGCGCGGGCCAGATCCGCCCCCAGGATGATGCCCCAGGCCCCGGGGCTGAGATTCGCCAGGCGGCCCACCTGCATCTTCTGATCGAACTCCGCCACCTTGTCCTCCTCCTGCGGCAGCAGGCCGCGGATCAGGCTGCCCTTGGTCTCGCCACCCCCCAGGCCACTGGCACTCAACAGGGCCTGGGCATTGATGTAGGGCGCGAATCCCCGCACTTCGGGGTGCCGTGCCACCTCCCGGGCCAGTGCAGGCCAGTTGGTCAGGCGGCCTTCGCTGCCGGTGATCTCCAGATGGGAGGCCACCCCCAGGATGCGGGTACGCAGCTCATCCTGGAAGCCGTTCATCACCGAGAGCACGACGATGAGGGCCATGATGCCCAGGGCGATGCCCGCCATGGAGATCACGGAAATGAAGGAAATGAAGTGGTTGCGGCGCTTGGCGCGGGTGTAGCGCAGACCGATGCGGATTTCGTAGGGCAGCACGTGCGCAGGGAGAGGGGGTCACTCGCCCAGCAGGTGGGCGGCCACCTGACGCCGGTGTCCGGCACGGCGGTGTTCGAACAGATAGATGCCCTGCCAGGTACCCAGCACCAAGGCGCCGGACCGCACGGGGATGGACAGCTGCGTCTGGGTCAGGGCGGCGCGCACATGGGCCGGCATGTCGTCCGGTCCTTCCTGGGTGTGGCGATAGATGGGGTCGTCCTCCGGCACCAGGCGGGACAGGAAGCGCTCCAGGTCCCCCCGCACGTCCGCATCCGCGTTCTCCTGCACCACCAGACTTGCGGAGGTATGGCGGACGAACAGGGTCAGCAGACCGTCCCGCACGCCCTGCTCATCCAGCCAGCGGATGACCTCGGCAGTGAACTCGTAGAGACCCTTGCCCTGGGTGGGGATATGGTAGGTGGTGTGGAATTGCCGCATGGACGCATTGTAAAAGCAAATGGCCGGCATCCCGGCCGCCGCTGGCGCTGGGGTGATTCCTCTGCTAGGAAGGGAGTAATCCCGACTGAAACAGTCAACCATAGGTCGGGGACATCCCCAGCCGTCTGACACGAGGAGGAATGCAGCATGCGTGACCCGATTCAAGTTTCCATCGACGCGGACATCTACGAGCAGTTGAAATTGCTCATGGTGCCTCCCATCCACGACATCAACGGGGTCATCCGGGCCCTGCTGATCCATGATGGCCGTCACAGCGAGGCCGCCATAGCCCTGGAGGCCGATAACCGGCATTACAGCTACGCCCAGGAACTGGAACGCAGCATGCGAGGGGTGTACGACGGGGGCGGTGGAACCTGAGCGCCGGTACGCCCTGACCGGCCCGCCACGTCCCACCTGGCAACCTGAGACGGCCCGCGACCGCGCGGGCCGTCTCCTTTGCCGCGTCGGCGCACGGGCAAAAAAATGCCGACCGGACATTGCTACCCGGTCGGCACAAGGATCGCAATCATTGTGAGTTGCCGATCGCTGCTAGGAGACAATCGGTCTGATCCCTTTTTGCGCAACAAGTTCCCGACGGATTTTCGAGCGCGCGTCCACATGCGTCACCTGTACCTGTACATCCGTCCGCGGGAGACCGCGGAGGGCGACGATCCGCCCGCGCTGGCCGCACTCCTGCGGCATGGGCGAGTGCAAGCGGCCCCCGCGGGTCTCAGCGAGGCTTTCTGCCGGGCTCAGGGCATCGCCCGGCAGACCGACTGGCCCATCGCCCCCCTGACCGCCAGGGCCACCGGCCTGGATCCGGGCGCATCACACTGGCTGAGGCTGGACCCGGTGTTTCTCGATGTGGGCTTGCGAGGCCCCTACCTGCGCGCGGAGCTGAGCCTGAGCCCCGCGGAGACGGCGACGCTGGCCGAGCTGCTGACCCCTCTCCTGGCAGAGCACGGCTTCGTGCCGTATTCCGGCCCGTCGGGGGTGTTCCATGTGCGCTGCCCCGCGCCGCCGCGCCTGCGGACCACGCCGCTGGATGAGGTGGCAGGTCGTCAGCCCATGCGTTTCCTGCCACGGGACGAGGACGCCCCCCTCTGGACCCGTCTACTGCACGAAATCCAGATGGCGCTGCACGACCACCCCTTGAACCCCAGGCGTCTGGATCGGGGACAGGCCCCGGTGAACAGTTTCTGGCCCTGGGGAGTTGGCCGGCTGCCGCCCCCGTCCGACGGCCTGGATGCCGTATGGGGGCAGACACCTCTGCTGGCCCAGTTGGCCCGGGGCGTGGGCATCACCAGCCTGCCTGATCCCGCATCCCTGGCGGAGGTGCTGGCCACCAGGGGGAAAACGGGTCTGGTCATGCTGGAGGCGGAGCAGGTGACGCCCGCCGCCTGGGAAGAGGCCTGGTTCCGACCGCTGATCCGCGCCCTGCGTCTGGGCCGCCTGGCCTCGGTCACCCTCGGGGGCATCGGTCGACAGGCATCGGTCAGGCGGCTCACGCCATGGGAGATGTGGCGCCAGTGGCGCTGAGCGCAGGTCCGTTCCCACGGAAACATTGGACGATGCGCGGGTTGCCGTTTCCGGCGCAGGAACGAGGCAAGGGGGACGACGCCCTTTCAGGGCGTGTCTCCATCCACCAGCGCTTCCCTAGCGTGGCACGCCCACCAGCTTCATGCGCGCGGCGATGATGGCCTGACGCCGCAACAGACCCCGGGCGGCGCGGTGGGTTTCATAGTAGCGGGGATTGGGGATCATGGCGGCCAGATGCGCGGCCTGCCCCGGTCCCAGGGCCGCGGCCGAGCTCTTGAAGTAGCGTCGGGCAGCAGCCTCGGCACCGTAGACGCCGTTGCCCCATTCGATGACGTTCAGATACACCTCCAGGATGCGGCGCTTGCTCCAGATCCGCTCGATCATCAGCGTGATGACGGCCTCCTGCGCCTTGCGTAGCGGATTCTTCGAGGGCGAGAGGAACAGGTTCTTGGCCAGCTGCTGGCTGATGGTGGAGCCGCCCGCGGCAAAACGGCCCTTGCGCAGGTTCTTCCGCGCGGCCGCCTGCATGGCCTCCCAGTCGAACCCCTCATGCTCCAGGAAGCGGCTGTCCTCGGCGGCCACCACGGCGCGCTTCAGATGTCTGGAGATGCGGGCATAGTCCACCCACTTGTGACGCAGCTCGGCCTCCGGCCCCCTTTTCTCCTGCAGGCGCGCCAGACCGGCCTCCATGAAGGCCGTGTTGGAGGGGTTGAAATAGGTCCACCACAGTACTCCGGCCAGATAGCCGATCTGCACGTAGACCAGCAACACCAGGCCCGCCAGCAGCCAGCGCCACAAGCCGGGACGTCGCCCCCTCCTGGGCCACACCATCAGGCCGCACGCAGCAGACGCATGACGGCTCCGGTGTCCGGACGCACCCCCCGCCACAGGTAAAAGGCCTCGGCCGCCTGCTCCACCAGCATGCCCAGGCCATCCGCCACGCGCGCACCCCGCTGCCGCGCGAAATCCAGGAAGGGGGTGACCCGGCCATACAGCATGTCATAGGCCCAGGCGCCGTCGGCAAACGTCGCATCAGGCAGAGGTGGCAGGTCACCGGTCAGTCCGGCGGCGGTGGCGTTGATCACCAGATCGAATTGCCGCCCGGGCAGGTCCTCGTAACCGCCCCCCGCCAGCCCCGGCCGGTCCGCAAACGACCGTGCCAGCTCCACCGCCCTTGCCGGCGTACGGTTGACAATGAACAGACTTCTGGGGGCGGCCTCCAGCAAGGGCAGCACCACCCCACGGGCCGCCCCGCCCGCACCCATGAGCAGGATGCGCAGGCCCCGCGGGACGATCCCCAGGTTATCCATCAGATCACGCACCAGGCCCACGCCATCGGTATTGTCCCCGAGGATGTCCGCATCCCCGAATAGCAAGGTATTCACGGCGCCGGCGGCCTCGGCCCGGGGAGTGCGGCGCCGGGCCAGGGCATGGGCCTGTTCCTTGAAGGGTACGGTGACATTGGCTCCGCGCCCGCCTCCCGCCTGAAAGGCCCGCACCGTCTCGGCGAAACCGTCCAGAGGCGCCAGCAGCGCAGTGTAGTCCATGTCCTGGCCGGTCTGGCGGGCAAAGGCCGCGTGGATGAGGGGCGACATGGAATGGGCGATGGGGTTTCCGAAAACCGCGTAGTGGTCTGTCATGGCAACGAGGACTTGCTGGGGCCGGGGCATTGTAGTGGCCCGGGGTGTGGGTTGCGAACGCGGAGGGAACACACCTCCCGAGGGCGGGCGTGCCGTGCAATCGGCTGGCGCGCCAGATGCGCGCATCCTTGTGGCAGAATGCCCGGCTTGAATCGGGCATGCCTGGAAACCGTCGGGTGACGCGGATGTACCGCATCCCCTGTCCCCGGTCCGCATGATCAATATACCCAAACAGGAGTACGCGAAATGTCGGTTGCCGCTGTGATGAAGATGGTGCAGGAAAACGATGTCCGCTTCGTCGATTTCCGTTTCACCGATACCCGCGGCAAGGAACAGCACGTCACCGTGCCCATCTCCGCCTTCAGCGAAGACCGCTTCACCGAGGGCCAGGCCTTCGACGGTTCCTCCATCGCCGGCTGGCAGGGCATCCAGGCATCCGACATGCTGCTCATGCCCGACCCGACCACCGCCAGACTCGACCCCTTCTTCGACGAGTCCACCCTGATCCTGACCTGCGACGTGGTGGAACCCGACACCGGCAAGGGCTATGACCGCGACCCCCGCTCCATCGCCCGCCGCGCCGAGGCCTACCTGAAGTCCACAGGCATCGGCGACGCCGCCTACTTCGGCCCCGAACCCGAATTCTTCATCTTCGATGCCGTCACCTGGCATGACGACATGTCCGGATGCCACGTCAAAATCCAGTCCGAGGAGGCAGCCTGGTCCTCCAGCGCACAGAGCGAGGCCGGCAACCGCGGCCACCGGCCACGCGTCAAGGGCGGATACTTCCCCGTGCCGCCCGTGGACAGCCTGCACGATGTGCGCGGCGCCATGTGCCTGGCCCTGGAGGAGATGGGCGTGCCGGTGGAGGTGCACCATCACGAGGTGGCCACCGCCGGCCAGTGCGAGATCGGCACGCGCTTTTCCACCCTCGTGCAGCGCGCCGACTGGACACAGATCCAGAAGTACGTGATCCACAACGTGGCGCACCAGTACGGCAAGACCGCCACCTTCATGCCCAAGCCCATCGTCGGCGACAACGGCTCGGGCATGCACGTGCACCAGTCCATCTGGAAGGAGGGCCGCAACCTGTTCGCCGGCAGCGGCTATGCCGGCCTGTCCGAACTGGCCCTGTACTACATCGGCGGCGTCATCAAGCACGCGCGTGCCCTGAACGCCATCACCAACCCAGGCACCAATTCCTACAAGCGCCTGGTGCCCCACTTCGAGGCGCCCGTCAAGCTGGCCTATTCGGCCCGCAACCGCTCGGCCTCGATCCGCATCCCGCATGTGCAGTCCGACAGGGCGCGCCGCATCGAGACACGTTTCCCGGACCCGCTGGCCAACCCCTATCTGTGCTTCTCCGCCCTGATGATGGCAGGCCTGGACGGCATCCAGAACCGCATCCATCCAGGCGATCCAGCCGACAAGAACCTCTACGACCTGCCGCCCGAAGACGACGCCAGGATTCCCACCGTGTGCGCCAGCCTCGAACAGGCCCTCGAGCATCTGGACCACGGCCGCGAGTTCCTGACGCGCGGAGGGGTCTTCAGCAATGACTTCATCGATGCCTACATCGCCCTCAAAATGGAAGAGGTCACGCGACATCGCATGACCACACATCCCATCGAGTTCGAGCTCTACTATTCACTGTGAGCCCTCGTCGCGCTGAATCGCGAATGCCATGCACGATCCGACATCCCCCGATACCCCGGCTGCACTCGCGGGCCTTGACCTGCTGGTGTCGGCCGTGGTGTTGCTGGACGAGGCGTTGTGCATACGCTATTGCAACCCGGTGGCGGAAAACCTGTTCGCCATCAGCCGGCGCGCCTGCCTGGGCAGGCCCGTGCAGCGTCTTTGCCAGCTGCCTCCTTCCTTCATCGCCAGCCTGGAAGACACCCTGCACCAGCGCTGGAGCTACACCCGGCACGATATCGTCGTCCCGCAACAGGGTCACGACCCTTTGCACCTGGACTGCTCGATCAGCCCGCTGGAAACCTCCATGGCCCGCCTGTTGCTGGAGTTTCATCCCATCAATCAGCAGCTGCAGACGGCGCGCGAGGAGCACGAGGCCATGCAGCAGGTCATCCATCGGGAACTGCTGCGCAATCTGGCACACGAAATCAAGAACCCGTTGGGAGGCATCCGCGGTTCGGCCCAGTTGCTCGAGCGCGAACTGGATGACCCCGAGCTCCGGCAATTCACCCAGGTCATCATCGATGAGACCGACCGCCTGCAGGCCCTGATGCAACGTCTGCTGTCCTCGTATCGCACGGTACAGCCCACGCCCCTCAACATCCACGAGGTGCTGGAGCTGTGCCGGACACTGATGTGCGCCGAGTTTCCGGCGGTGCGCATCGAGCGTGACTACGACATCTCGCTGCCCGACCTCAGCGGCAACCGCGAGCAACTGGTGCAGGCGCTGCTGAACATCGTGCGCAATGCCGCGCAGGCCGTGCAGGGTCGGGGCCGCATCCAGCTGCGCACGCGCATCCAGCGCCAGGTCACGCTGGTCAAGAAGCGCCACCCGCTGGTACTGGAGGTACAGGTCATCGATGACGGCCCCGGCGTGCCGGAAGAGATCCGCGACCGTGTCTTCTATCCCCTGGTTTCGGCCCGTGCGGGCGGCAGCGGCCTGGGGCTGGCGCTGGCGCACGACTTCATCCAGCAGCATCATGGCAGCATCGAGGTGGAATCGGTGCCGGGACGCACCTGCTTCACGGTGCGCCTGCCCCTGCCGCGCCTGGCCACGGAGGATGCGCAGTGAACATGGTCTGGATCGTCGATGATGACCGTTCCATCCGCTGGGTGCTGGAAAAGGCCCTGGCACGCGCGCAGCTGCCCTGCCGCTGTTTCGCCAGCGCCGAGGAGGCCATGGCCGAGCTGGCGCGCGGCGAGATGCCTGGCGTGCTGCTCTCCGATATCCGCATGCCCGGCAGCAGCGGCCTCGAGCTGTTGCGGGTTGCCAAGGCGCGCCATCCGGATCTGCCCATCATCATCATGACCGCCTACTCTGACCTGGACTCGGCGGTGGCGGCGTTTCAGGGCGGCGCCTTCGAATACCTGCCCAAGCCCTTCGATGTCGACCAGGCCATCAGCCTGGCGCGGCGTGGTCTGCAGCGCGGCAACAACGGCGCGACCACGCACCATGCCGCCCCGCTGGAGACGGAAATCCTTGGACAGGCCGCGGCGATGCAGGAGGTCTTCCGGGCCATCGGCCGCCTCTCGCAATCCGATGCCACGGTGTTGATCAATGGCGAGTCCGGTACCGGCAAGGAGCTGGTGGCACGCGCCCTGCATCGGCACGGCCCGCGGAGCGCCGGCCCCTTCATCGCCCTCAACACGGCGGCCATTCCACGCGATCTGCTGGAATCGGAGCTGTTCGGCCATGAGAGGCACGCCTTCACTGGCGCGCAGAGCACACGCCGTGGCCGCTTCGAGGAAGCGGCCGGCGGCACCCTGTTTCTCGATGAAATCGGTGACATGCCGAACGATCTGCAGACCCGTCTGCTGCGCGTGCTGTCCGACGGACAGTATTATCGGGTAGGCGGCGAGCAGGCCCTGCGCGCCGAGGCACGCATCATCGCGGCGACCCACCAGGACCTGGAGCAGCGCGTGCAGGACGGGCTGTTCCGCGAGGACCTGTACCATCGCCTCAACGTCATCCGCCTGCGCCTGCCCCCGCTGCGTGAGCGGCGCGAGGACATCCCCGCCCTGGCCCGCCATTTCCTGGCCGGCAGCGCCCGGCAGCTGGGCTGCCCGCCCAAGCACCTGACGGAGGAATGCCTGGCCGTGCTGCAGGCCGCGCCCTGGCCCGGCAACGTGCGTCAGCTGGAAAACCTCTGCCAGTGGCTGACGATCATGGCACCGGGCACGCGCATCGAGATCGGCGACCTACCCCCGGAGATGCAACCCGTTGCGCGGGGCGGTACCCATGCCGAGTGGCAGATCCTGCTGGCGCGTGCCATCGATGACCGGGTCATGCGCGCGCGCGGCCGGCTGTGGGGTGATTTCAGCCGCGGCTTCGAGACCACCCTGATCGCGCGCGCGCTCGCCGTCACCGGGGGGCGACGCAACGAGGCGGCGCAGCTGCTGGGCATCGGTCGCAACACCCTCACCCGCAAGATCCAGGAACTCGGGCTGGAGACCACCCAGCTCAACAAGGAAAGCTGACATGCAAGCACCACGTCCACAGGGCCTGTACGAGCCCGCGCACGAGCACGACGCCTGTGGCGTCGGCTTCATCGCACACATCCGGAATCAGCCCAGTCACGCCATCGTGGCCCAGGGCCTGCGCATCCTGAAGAATCTCGAACATCGCGGCGCGACGGGCTATGACCCGCAGCTGGGCGATGGCGCGGGCATCCTGATCCAGATTCCCGATGCCTTCCTGCGTGCCGAAATGCAGTCGCAGGGCATCACATTACCCGAGCCGGGCCGCTATGGCGTGGGCATGCTGTTCCTGCCGCGCGATCCGGAAAGCCGGCGAGTGTGCGAAGCGGCCATGGAACGCAGCATCCGCTACGAGGGGCAGAACCTGCTGGGCTGGCGCGACGTGCCGGTGGACAGCCGCGGTCTGGCGCAGGCGGCGCGGGAGACCGAGCCGGTCATGCGCCAGGTCTTCATCGGCGCGGGCGCGGACCTGACCGACGCCGATGCCCTGGAGCGCAAGCTCTTCGTCATCCGCAAGGAGGTCGAGCACCACGTCGATGCCCTCGATCTGGCCGAGGGCAGGATGTTCTACGTGGCCTCCATGTCCTGCCGCACTCTGGTCTACAAGGGCATGCTGCTGGCCGATCAGGTGGGCGAATACTTCCACGACCTGCGCGACGCGCGGCTGGTGTCCGCCCTGGCCCTGGTGCACCAGCGCTTTTCCACCAACACCTTCCCCTCCTGGGACCTGGCCCATCCCTTCCACATGATCGCGCACAACGGCGAAATCAACACCCTGCGCGGCAACATCAACTGGATGCATGCGCGTGAGCACGGCATTTCCTCCCGCCTGTTCGGCGAGGACCTGCGCAAGATCTGGCCCCTGATCCATGATGGCCAGTCGGATTCGGCCTGCTTCGACAACGCCCTCGAACTCCTGGTCATGGGTGGCTACGGCCTGGCCCACGCCATGATGATGCTGATCCCGGAGGCCTGGACCGGCAATGCGCTGATGGATGCCGACCGGCGCGCCTTCTACGAATACCACATGGCCCTGATGGAGCCCTGGGATGGTCCAGCGGCGGTGGCCTTCACCGATGGCAGGCAGATCGGCGCCACCCTGGACCGCAATGGCCTGCGCCCGGCCCGCTACCTGCTCACCGACGACGACCTCATCGTCATGGCCTCGGAGGCCGGCGTACTGCCCATCGACGACGCGCGCATCGTGCGCAAGTGGCGCCTGCAGCCTGGCCGCATGCTGCTGGTCGATCTCGAACGCGGCTGCATCATCGGCGATGACGAAATCAAGCATCAGCTCGCCACCGCCCGGCCCTACCGCCAGTGGCTGACCCAGTCGCGCCACTACCTCGAGGATCTGCCGCGCGTGGCATGCCACGAACACCCGCGCCTGCCACTGTCCAGCCTGCAGCGGGCCTTCGGCTACAGCCAGGAAGACCTCAAGTTCATCCTCGGCCCCATGGCGCAGGACGGCGAGGAGGCGGTCGGCTCGATGGGCAACGACAGCCCGCTGTCCGTGCTCTCCGACCGCTGCAAGCCGCTGTTCAACTACTTCCGGCAGCTCTTCGCGCAGGTGACCAACCCGCCCATCGATCCGATCCGGGAAGAGATCGTCATGTCGCTCATTGCCCTGGTGGGGCCCAATCCCAACCTGCTCGATCTCGACACCGTGCAACCGGCGCCACGACTGGTGGCGCGTCAGCCCATCCTGGCGCCGCTCGACATGGCCCGCCTCAGGCAGATCGAAACCCTGAGCGCGGGCCGGTTCCGTGCCCGGGTCATCGACACCACCTGTCCGGCGGCCCAGGGACCGGCCGGTCTGAGCGAGGCGCTCTACCAGGTCTGCCTGCGCGCCGAACACGCCGTCGGCGCGGGCTATTCCGTCGTCATCCTGTCCGACCGCGAGATCGACGCCGAGCGTGCGCCGATCCCCTCGCTGCTGGCCTGCTCGGCCGTGCACCAGCACCTGGTGCGCGCCGGCCTGCGCACCCGTTGCAGCCTCGTCGTCGAGACGGGCGACGCGCGTGAGGTGCACCACTGCGCCGTGCTCGCCGGCTACGGCGCCGAGGCCATCCACCCCTGGCTGGCCTTCGCCAGCATCGCCGCCCTCGCCCCGGAGCTGCCCGGATCGCCCACGCTGGAGTCCTGTCAGGCGCACTACATCAAGGCGCTCGACAAGGGGCTGCTCAAGGTCATGTCGAAGATGGGCATCTCGACCTACCAGTCCTATTGCGGCGCGCAGATTTTCGAGGCCATGGGTCTGGCCTCCGATTTCATCGCCCGTTACTTCACCGGCACACCCAGCCGCATCGAGGGCATCGGCCTCAAGGAGGTCGCCATGGAGGCGCTGCGCGTGCATGCCTCGGCCTTTGGCCAAGAGACGCCGGATACGGCGCGCCTCGACGACGGCGGCGAGTACGCCTTCCGCGCCCAGGGCGAGGAACACATGTGGACGCCGGATGCCATCGCCAAGCTGCAGCATGCCACGCGTTCGGGCAGCTTCGAGACCTACGCGGAATACGCCGTCCTCATCAACGACCAGAGCCGGCGCCACATGACCCTGCGCGGCCTGTTCGAGCTCAGGCCGGCGGGCGACCCGGTGCCCCTGGACGAGGTCGAGCCGGCCAGGGAGATCGTCAAGCGCTTCGCCACCGGCGCCATGTCGCTCGGTTCCATTTCCACCGAGGCACACAGCACGCTGGCCATCGCCATGAACCGCATCGGCGGCAGGTCGAATACCGGCGAGGGCGGGGAGGATCCGCGCCGCTTCCGCGCGGTGGAGGCCGGCGAGACGGTGGCCAGCCTGCTCGGCGCCCACCGCATCGAACGTGACACCCCGCTGCGGCCAGGCGATTCGCTGCGCAGCGCCATCAAGCAGGTGGCGTCCGGGCGCTTCGGCGTCACCGCCGACTACCTGGCCAATGCCGAGCAGATCCAGATCAAGATGGCCCAGGGCGCCAAGCCGGGCGAGGGTGGCCAGCTGCCCGGGCACAAGGTGAGCGAATACATCGCCGAGCTGCGCCATTCCATACCCGGCGTGGGCCTCATCTCGCCCCCGCCGCACCACGACATCTATTCCATCGAGGACCTGGCCCAGCTCATCCATGACCTGAAGAACGCCAATCCGGCCGCCTCGATCTCGGTCAAGCTGGTCTCCGAGGTCGGGGTCGGCACCGTGGCCGCCGGCGTGGCCAAGGCCAAGGCCGATCACCTGGTGATCGCCGGCCACGACGGCGGCACCGGCGCGGCGCCGCTCTCCTCCATCAAGCACACCGGCATGCCCTGGGAGCTGGGCCTGGCCGAGACCCAGCAGACCCTGGTGCTCAACCGCTTGCGCGGCCGGGTGCGCGTCCAGGTCGACGGGCAGATCAAGACCGGCCGCGACGTCATCCTCGGCGCCCTGCTCGGCGCCGACGAGTTCGGCTTCGCCACCGCGCCGCTGGTGGTCGAGGGCTGCATCATGATGCGCAAGTGCCATCTCAACACCTGCCCGGTCGGCGTGGCGACCCAGGACCCGGTGCTGCGCCGCCGCTTCTCCGGCCAGCCCGAACATGTGGTGAATTACTTCTTCTTCGTGGCCGAGGAGGCGCGTCAGCTCATGGCCAGCCTGGGTGTGCGCCGCCTCGACGAGCTGATCGGACGCAGCGACCTCATCGACATGCGCAAGGGCGTGGCGCACTGGAAGGCGCGGGGTCTGGATTTCTCGCGCATCTTCCACCGGCCGCCCATGGCCCCCGAGGTAGCGCGACGGCATTGCGAGCAGCAGGATCACGGCCTCGACCGCGCCCTCGACATGCAGCTCATCGAAGCGGCACGCGCGACGATCGAAACCGGCAGCAGGCTGGTTCTGAGCTCGCCGGTCCGCAACCTGAACCGCACGGTAGGCACCCTGCTCTCGCATGCGGTGGTCAAGCGCCATGGCCACGCCGGCCTGGCCGACGACACCCTCACCGTCCGGCTGCGCGGCACGGCCGGCCAGAGCCTGGGCGCCTTCCTGGCGCATGGCATCACCCTGGAGCTGACCGGCGAGGCCAATGACTACGTGGGCAAGGGCCTGAGCGGGGGTCGCCTGATCATCCGCCCGCCCGTCGAATTCCGCGGCCACGCGCAGGACAACATCATCCTCGGCAATACCGCGCTGTATGGCGCGACCGCGGGGGCGCTGTTCTGCCGCGGGGTGGCCGGCGAACGCTTCGCCGTGCGCAATTCTGGCGCTGCCGCCGTGGTCGAGGGCACGGGCGATCACGGATGCGAATACATGACGGGCGGCAGCGTGGTGGTGCTGGGCCAGACCGGACGCAACTTCGCCGCCGGCATGAGCGGCGGCATCGCCTACGTGCTCGACATGGAAGGCGGTTTCGCCCAGCGCTGCAACCGGGCCAGCGTGGCCCTGGAGGCGGTGCTGCCCGGCGAAGCCCAGGATACGGCGACATTCCACCAGGGCCAGAGCGACGAGGCGCTGCTGCAGGCCCTGATCCGCCGGCACCTGGAACTCACCGGCAGCGAAGTGGCGCGCAACATCCTGGCGGACTGGCCGCGTTACCGTGCGCGCTTCGTCAAGGTGTTTCCCAATGAATACCGGCGCGTGCTGGCGCAACGTGCCGTGCAGGTCGAGCAGGAGGTCGCGTGATGGGCAAGATCACCGGATTTCTCGAATTCGAGCGCCAGCACGAACCCCACGAGCCGGTCGAGACGCGGCTCCTGCACTACCAGGAATTCATCGGCCCGCTCGACGATGCGGCGGCCCGGACCCAGGGTGCGCGTTGCATGGACTGCGGCGTACCGTTCTGCAACCAAGCCTGCCCGTTGAACAACCTCATTCCCGACTGGAACGACCTGGTCTATCAGGATCGCTGGCGCGCGGCCTTCGATACCCTGCAGGCGACCAACAACTTCCCCGAGTTCACCAGCCGGATCTGCCCGGCGCCCTGCGAGGCCGCCTGCACCCTGGGCATCGACGACGAACCGGTGGGCATCAAGTCCATCGAGCGCGCCATCAGCGACAAGGGCATGGAACAGGGCTGGATCGTGCCACAGCCGGCGCGCCGTCTGAGCGGCAAGCGTGTCGCCATCGTCGGTTCGGGGCCGGCCGGTCTGGCGGCCGCCCAGCAGCTCGCGCGCGCCGGCCACACCGTGACGGTCTACGAAAAGAACGCCGCCGCCGGCGGCCTGCTGCGCTATGGCATTCCCGACTTCAAGCTCGACAAGCGCCTGATCGATACGCGCCTGGCCCAGCTCGAGGCCGAAGGAGTCAGGTTCCGGCTCAACACCCTGATCGGCGATGCCCCGCCGCCCGGCATCCACAGCGATGCCCACACGGTCCTCAGCGCGGACGCGCTGCTGCAGGCGCACGATGCCGTCATCCTCGCCGGCGGCGCCGAGACGCCGCGCGACCTGGACATTCCGGGGCGTGATCTGGCGGGTATCCATTTCGCGCTCGAATACCTCATCGCGCAGAACAAGGCCGTGCATGCCGGCCGCATGGACGGGCCCGCCAATCCGATCGACGCCCGCGGCCGGCATGTCGTGGTCATCGGCGGCGGCGATACCGGCTCCGACTGCGTCGGCACCGCCAACCGCCAGGGCGCGGCCAGCGTCACCCAGATCGAACTGCTGCCGCGACCACCCCTGCAGGAAAACAAGGCCCTGACCTGGCCCTACTGGCCACTGCGCTTGCGCACCTCCTCCTCACATGAGGAGGGCTGCCAGCGCGATTGGGCCATCGCCAGCCAGGCCTTCATCGGCCACGCGGATGGCCCCCTGCGCGGCCGGCTCAAGGCCCTGCGCTGCGTGCGTCTGGACTGGCGGGACGGCGGCATGCAGGCGGTGGCGGGCTCGGAATTCGAGCTCCCGGCCGATCTGGTGTTTCTGGCCATGGGCTTCACCCAACCGGCCGCCGCGCTGCTCGACGGCTTCGCCGTGGCGCGGGACGCACGTGGCAACGTCGCGGCCGCCACGTCGGGCAACGGGGCCTATGCCAGCAGCCGCGCCAAGGTGTTTGCCGCCGGCGACATGCGGCGCGGCCAGTCCCTGGTGGTCTGGGCCATGCGCGAGGGACGCCAGTGCGCGCAGGCCGTCGACCGCTTCCTGCGCGTGGGCGCCTGAAGCCCGGGCGACCCCCCGATCAGGCGCCCAGTCCGCCCGGTGCGTGCGCGGAGTGGGTCTGGTCGAGGGCGCCGGATGGCCCCTCCAGCCGGAGATGCCGGAGCAGGCCGGCAGTCGCCGCCTCCAGGTTCCGCCTGGCCTGCGGGGAGAGGCCGGCGCCCAGCTCGAAGCTGTAGCCGCGGATGGCCAGGACATGGAGCACGGCCGGCGGCTTCACCCCCACCCGGGTACAGGTGGCCAGCACTGCCTCCGGGGAGATGGCGTGGCTGGTATGACCCATGCCTTGCGGCTGGCCCAGCGCACGCAGCTCGTAGGGTTCGGGGCCGCTGGCGGCGGCATCCACGAACACCACCTGCCGCCGTCCCGCCAGATCCAGGGCGAATTCCACCTGCAGCTGGAAATCGGTGATGAGCTCCACATCCGCCAGGTGCAGGGCCTCCAGGCCATGCATGCACAGGGGCCCCAGGGCATCGTCCCCCCGGCTGGGATTGCCGATGCCGATGATCAGGATGGGGGCCGTCACGAACCGGGGGTCATCCGGGTGTCCAGGATCCCGCCGCTGCCGTCCACCAGCTCCAGCACCAGGGGCATCCTGCCCAGGGCATGTGTGGCGCAGGACAGGCAGGGATCGAAGGCGCGGATGGCCACTTCGATATGGTTGAGCAGGCCTTCCGTGATCTCACGGCCGTCCAGGTGCTGGCGTGCCACCACACGGATGGACTCGTTCATGGCCTGGTTGTTGTGGGTGGTGGAGACGATGAGGTTACAAAACTCCACCACGTCGTCCTCATTCACCTCGTAATGGTGGATGAGGGTGCCGCGGGGGGCCTCGATGATGCCGATGCCGGTGCGCTGGCGCGCGCCCTGGACCAGCAGATCCGTGGACAAGAGATCATCGTCCTGCAGCAGCGCCTTGATCACCTCGGCGGCATGCAGCAGCTCAATCATGCGGGCCCAATGGGTGCCCAGGGTGGAGCGGGCGGCTGCGCCGCCCTCGAACGCCAGGAAATCCCGGCGTTCCCGTTCGGCAAAGGGGGTGGGGATGCTGTCGCACTGGGTCACCCGCGCCAGGGGACCCACCCGGTACCAGCCACCCTCGGGCCCCAGTTCACGGAAGAAGGGGAATTTCATGTAGGACCAGGACTTCACCTCTTCCTGGATCACCTCCCGATAGCGGTCGGTGTCCAGATGGTCGAACAGGGTGCTGCCGTCCAGGTGTCTGGCACGCAGGCCGCCGTGGTAGAGGTCCAGGGCGCCATCCGCGCGCACCAGGCCCATGCCATGGGCGGCGAAGCTGCCGAAATCCTCATACAGGGGCAGGTTCTGCTCGAACAGGCTGCGCACCAGGGCCACGGCCTCACGCCCCCAGGCGATCATCTGATAGACATCCCGCAGCAGACCGTCCCGCTCGGCCAGGCTCAGGTTCTTGTGCACGCCGCCGGGCACCGCGCTGGTACCGTGCACGCGCTTGCCGGCAGTGACGCGGATCACCTCCTGGCCAAATTTGCGCAGCAGCACCCCCTGCCTGGCCACCTCCGGATGGGCGGCGGCCACACCCACGATATTGCGCCGGGCCACATCGGAATCGAAGCCGAACAGCAGGTCCGGGGACGACAGATGAAAGAAGTGCAGGGCGTGGGACTGCAGGATCTGGCCATAGTGCATGAGGCGGCGCAGTTTCTCCGCAGCCGGCGTGAGCCGATGGGCTCCCACCACCTGATCCATGGCCTTGGCCGCCGCCAGATGATGGCTCACCGGACAGATGCCGCACAGGCGCTGCACCATGACCGGCACCTCCCAATAGGGGCGGCCCTGGATGAATTTCTCGAAGCCACGGAATTCCACGATGTGCAGCCGGGCCTGATGCACCTGGTTGTCGTCATCCAGCAGCAGGGTCACCTTACCGTGGCCCTCCACCCGGGTGACGGGATCGATGGCCACCCGGCGCAGGGTCTCGGGATGGCATGCGCTTTCAAGGGATCGTGTCATGGCATCAATCGTAGGCAATCAGACCGTGGCCCAGCACCGGCTCCTGGCCCGCCAGCAGCTGGGTGAGAAAGGCCCAGATGGCATCGGCGGAAGGCGGACAGCCGGGGATGAAGTAGTCCACCCTGACGATTTCATGCAGGGGATACACCTTGTCCAGCACCAGGGGCAGCTCCGGGTCATCGGGGATGCGGCCGTTCTGCATGCCCGGCCCGGTCAGGTATACCTGCGTCAGGCAGTCTTCCAGGTCCAGGTGGTTGCGCTGAGCAGGCAGGCCTCCATTGACGGCGCAGGCCCCCAGGGCGATGAGGATCCGGCACTGCCTGCGGAACTCCCGCAGCACCTCCACGTTTTCCGCATTGCTGGCACCCCCCTCGACGAGACCGATGTCACAGGGGCCGCACGCCTTGATGTCGGTCAGGGGGGTACGGTCGAACTCCACCCGGTCCAGCAGGGCAAACAGGCGCTCGTCGATGTCCAGTAGGGACATGTGGCAGCCAAAACAGCCCGCCAGGGAGGTGGTGGCCAGACGGACCCTGGGCCTGGCGGGGGCATTCATGCCTCACCTCCCTCGCCCACGGCCGGCCGGGGCGCGAAGGCCAGGGCCTGGGCGCTGATGGGTGTCTTGTCGTAGCGACGCTCGCCGATGGGCACGGCAAAGCCCACCCGCTTGTGCAGGATGGCCCCCACGGGGCAGACGTGCATGGCCTTGTCCCCGGCCGTGGCCTGGGTATCCGCCAGCCGCCCGGTGGCCGCATTGACGATGAGGTGCTTATGGATGCCCCGGCCGGAGAAGGCAAACACGTCCTTGCCATCCACCTCCCGGGAGGCCCGCACGCACAGCTCGCACAGGATGCAGCGGTTGAAGTCCAGGAGAATGTCGGGATGGGAGGCGTCCACGGGCCGGCGCGGAAAGAAGTGGCGGAAGCCGGCGCTCATCACTCCCAGGTCGTAACCCAGGGCCTGGAGCTGACAGTTGCCGCTGATCTCGCAGGATGGACAGAAATGGTTGCCCTCGGCAAACAGCATCTGCACCAGGGCCTGACGCAGGGTGCGCAGCTCCTCGATGTCATTCTCCACCTTCAAGCCGGTCTGCGCAGGGACCGTGCAGCCCGTGGCATTGCGGCCATTGACCTTCACCGTGCACAGCTTGCAGCTGCCATGGGGATGGAACTCCGGGTGGTAGCACAGGTGGGGGATGTGATGGCCAGCGGCCAGGGCCGCCTGCATCACAGTCTGACCCGGGGTGAAGGGGACTGTCTGGTCGTCCAGGAGGAAGGTGTCGGTCATGGGGGCGATTCTCCCGGAGGGTTTCCACCGGCTGCGCTATGGGGGGGTAGGGAGGAATTCCGCGGCGGGCGCAAGGATGTATCCCGCCCATCCCCCCCACCCCGGTTGCGCAGGAGGAGGCGTGACGCAGACCCGGCCTGCCTCATTCCCGGGCCTCCGTGGCGAGGTGCGCCGCCGCGTCGTCCCGGCCGGTCATGCGCCGGGCCGGGGCCAGGGCACCATCCAGATCGAAGGCGGGCACGAAGTCCATGGCCTTCAGGCGTCGCTCGTAGGCCTGGGGAAAGCGCTTCAGGGTATCCAGAGTGGGGTTGCAGGCAGTGTGGCCCAGGCCGCAATGCGAGCCCATGCGCAGCACTCGGTTCAGCCTGTCGATCTCCGCCAGGTCGTGGCGGGTGCCGTGGCCCGCCGCGATCTTGTCCAGGGTGTCGCGCAGCAGGGTGGTCCCCACCCGACAGGGGGTGCAGAAGCCGCAGGATTCATGCGCGAAGAAATGGCTGTAGTTGCGCGCCACCTCGAACATGTCGCGACCCTGGTCGAACACGGTGAAGGCGCCGGCGGTGGGCAGGTCCTCGAAGGCGATGCGGCGGTCGAATTCCCCGGCGGCGATGCACACCCCGGAAGGGCCGCTGATCTGCACCGCCTGGGTGTTTTCCGCGCCACAGTCCGCCAGCACCTGGCGCACGGTGGTACCGAAGGGATACTCGTAGATACCGGGCCGGGCACAGTCGCCGGACACCGACAGCAGCTTGGTCCCGGCGGACCTGTCCGTGCCCACGCGTCGGTACCAGTCACCACCATGCCTGGCGATGAGGGCGGCGGCACAGAAGGTCTCCACGTTGTTCACCACCGTGGGGCGCTGCAGATAGCCATGGGTGACCGGGTAGGGCGGACGATTGCGCGGGATGCCACGCTTGCCCTCCAGGGATTCGATGAGCGCGGATTCCTCGCCGCAGACATAGGCGCCGGCCCCCAGGTGGATGTCGATCTCGAAGTCGAAACCGGTCTGACCCAGGATGCCGCGGCCCAGCAGCCCCGCTGCCCGCCGTCGGGCCAGCACCGCCCGCAGGGGCTCCAGCAGATATCGGTATTCCCCCCGTAGATAGAGAAAACCCTGGCGCGCGCCGATGACGTATCCCGCCACGGTCATGCCCTCGAACACCAGATCGGCATGGACGGACAACAGCACCCGGTCCTTGAAGGTGCCCGGCTCGCCCTCGTCGGCGTTGCACACCACATAGCGGTCCGGGCCGGGCGCGTTGCGGCAGGCCTCCCACTTCATGCCCGTGGTGAAGCCCGCCCCGCCACGGCCACGCAGGTTGGCGCGCTTGATCTCCTCCAGGGTGCCCAAGGTGGCGCACAGGGCACCGGTGGGGATGCCTTCCCGCCAGGAGCGCTCGTTGGCCGCCGCCTCCACCGGGCTGCCAGGCTCGCACACCCGCGCCAGACTGGCACGCAGGGCATCCCCCGGGGCCAGATCGTGGTTCAGCAGCATATCCTTGCGCCGGATATGGTCCTGGATGACGAACAGTTCCCGTGGCCAGGACTCCAGGGGCAGCCTGGCCAGGATGAGCTCGGCGATGAGATTGAGCCGTTCCGGCGTCACCCCGGGAATGGCCAGGCCGTTGATGAGCAGAGCCGGGCCCTGGTCGCACATCCCCGTGCAGGAGGTGGTGTCCACACTCACCAGGCCGTCGCTGGACAGGCGCCCCCGCTCCACCCACAGCTTCTCGCACAGCCGGGCCAGCAGGTCCATGTTGCCCAGCATGCGATCCGTGATGTTGTCGGAAAACAGCACGTGGTAGTGGCCCCGGGGCGTGGTGGAGAGGAAGGCGTAGAAACCCGCCACTCCCAGCACCCGGCTCAGGGGCTGGCCCAGGCACTCCGCCACCCGGCGCGCGGCCTCGGGAGGGATGTGCCGCAGTTCCGCCTGCACCTCGAGCAGGACCTGCAGCAGGGCCGCGGGGCGATTGCCATGCCGTGCACACGCCCCGATGACCAGTTCGGAGAGATCAGTGGACACCTTGGACCCTCTTCCAGCGTGCGACTCTGAACACCAAGTGTATAACAGGATATCAAAGTCGTAAATAAAAAACCCCGCCGTACACCCGGCGGGTCTGCCATCCGGGGTCAGACATCCTGTGGGTCCACATCCAAGGCCCAGCGCACACCGCTTGCCGGCAGGGCGCGCAGCCGTGGCACCCAGGCATCCAGAAAGGCCTGGAGCCGGCCGCGCGACGCGCACTGGACCAGCAGCTGCAGGCGGTGCTGGTGCGCCACCCGGGGCATGAGGGCGGGCACGGGATCGAACAGCGTCACCGCCGCATCCAGGCCCTGTGCGGCCGCGCGCGCGGCCTGCAGATAGGCCATCACCGCCGCCTCGGCCCTGCCCTCGGCACGCAACAGCACCTGGCTGGCATAGGGCGGGAAATCGGCCACGCGCCGCTCACGCAGGGTGCGCCGGGCGTAGCCGGCATAGTCGTGCGTCACCACGGCCTGATACAGGGGATGCCGCGGGTAGGCGGTCTGGATCAGCACTTCGCCCACGCGCCCGGCCCGGCCCGCACGGCCGGCCACCTGCATGAGCTGGGCGAACAGGCGTTCGCCGGCACGGAAGTCCGGCGAGACCAGGGCCTGGTCCGCGCCCACGATCCCCACCAGGGTGAGATGTGGAAAGTCATGGCCCTTGGCCACGATCTGGGTGCCCACCAGGATGTCCACCTGGCGTGCCTCCACGCGCGCCTTCATGGCGGCGAAGGCCCCCCTGCGCGCGGCGGTGTCCCGGTCGATGCGCAACAGGCGTGCCTCAGGGAAGCGTTCGGCCAGGGCCTCCTCCAGACGCTGGGTACCCTGTCCGGCAGGACGCAGATCCAGGCTGCCACAGGCCGGGCAGGCCTCGGGTGGGCGCTGGCGCAGGCCGCAGTGATGGCACAGCAGAAGATCGGCTCCCCGGCCCCGATGCAGTACCAGATGGGCGGAACAGCGGGGGCAGGGAAACGCGTGCCCGCATGGATCGCAAAGCAGCGTGGGGGCGTAGCCGCGCCGGTTGATGAACACCAGGCTCTGCTCGCCTCGTTCCAGGCGTTGGCCGATGGCCCGCGCCAGGGCCTGACTCAGGCCCTGGCGTGGTCGGTCGAGACGGGCATCCACCAGCCGCACCGCGGGCAGCAGCGCACCTTCATGCGCGCGCCGGCTCAGCTCCAGGAGGCCGTAGCGTCCACGCTGGGCATTGCGCCAGCTCTCCAGGGATGGCGTGGCCGAGCCCAGGATGATCGGCACGTCCCGCTGTCTGGCCCGCCACACCGCCACATCCCGCGCGGAATAACGCATGCCCTCCATCTGCTTGAAGGCCGGATCGTGCTCCTCATCCACCACGATCAACCCCAGACGCGGCATGGGCGTGAAGACCGCCAGACGCGTACCCAGGACGATGTCGGCGCGGCCTTCCAGCGCAGCCAGCCAGGCCTCGCGCCGTGGCCTCTCCGCCAGGCCGCTGTGCAGGCTCAACAGACGCCGCCCGGGAAAACGTTGCGCGAAGCGTTGCGTGAGCTGGGGTGTGAGATGGATCTCCGGCACCAGCACCAGGGCCTGACGTCCCCCGGTCAGCACTCGGGCCACCTGATGCAGATAGACCTCGGTCTTGCCGCTGCCGGTGATGCCGTGCAGCAACCAGACATGGAAGCCCGCGGGCCGCTGCATGCGCGCCAAGACGGCGACCTGTTCCGCCGTGGGCGTGGGCCACGCCTCGGCCGCCGCGTTCTCCACGGCGGCCGTCACTCCCTTCAGCCAGCCACGCGCGCGCCAGACCCGCAGCAGTCCGCGGGTGTTCGCATCCAGGTCCGCCCAGACCAGCGGCCCGGCCAGCAGACGCCGCATCAGGGCCCGCTGGGCAAAGGCCCGGGGCGGCAGCCGGTCCGCGTACGCGAGCCCCTCTGGCGTGAGGGCATAGGCCCCTTCCCCCGCGCGCATGCGTGTGCCCGGCCCGCTGTCCAGGCGGCGCATGGCCGGAGGCAGGATGCCGGCCAGCACCGCGCCCAGGGGATGGCGGTAGTAGTGCGCGGCGAAGCGGGCCAGCTCGATGAGGTCCGCGGGCAGGGGCGGAGAGTCGCGATGGATGGAGCATGCCGTTTTCAGGCTGTCTTCCGGCAGCTCGCTGTCATGCCCCACGTCCAGGATCACGCCCACCAGCTTGCGCCGCCCGAAGGGCACACTCACGCGCCGACCGACGTCCCCCTGCCCCGCATCGGCGGCCCGGTAGTCGAACAGACGATCCAACGGGGTATCCAGTGCCACCCGCAGAATGGGGGTGGGGCGCGTGGCCGTCATGACGCCATCATGTCCGCCGGCGTGTCGCGGATCGCCGGCGGTACCCGGCCAAAGTTAAAGTGGTTTGCGAAAAGTACGGACAAACCGTCCACGCCTACAGGGAGTTTTCGGGTTGTCCACGAAAACTGTGGATAACTATGTGGACAAGACCCCACGGACAGGTGTGCAGGCCATGCGATACGCGACTTCCGCCCTGCGGCGTAAAAATTACGCACATATAATACTCATTAAAATCATATACTTATAAAACCATGCCCTAAACTCGGGTCTACCCCCCCCACCTGCTTCTGTCAAGCCCGGAAATTGTGCATAAGTTATTGCTGATTTACTGCCTGGATGCCCTCCGGAGATGCGCCGTACGGCGTATCACCCCGGCCAGACGGACCTGGCCAAGGATGCCTGACGGTACACGTCGGGACGAGTCAATATAAGCCAGCCAGACAACGGGGAAGGGTGCTGCCGGGGACTTCCCCCTGTGGTCGAAATGACGGGCATGGCACAAGGGCCCGTCGATGGGACAGCCGCCCTGGCCCGCGGGCGGGACGGCTACGATCGTCACTTCTACGGTGCAGAGAAATCCTGATTGTGGCCGTCAGCATCCTCCATTGTCCCCGGCTCGTCCGGCGCAGCGCCGGCCGCCCAGGCCAGCAGGGCATCCTGGGCCGCGCCGGACCGGGCGGCATTGGGATGGTTGATCAGAAAGGCCAGCACCCTGCGCCTGCCGTCCCGGGTCAGCACGTAACCCGCCTGACCACGTGCGCCGTTCAGGCTGCCGGACTTCATCCAGGCCCTGCCGCGCAGGTCCGTGTCCGCCCGTCCGTCGCCGTTGAAGCGGTTTTTCTGCGTGCCCTCCAGCCCCACCGCCGGCAGGGATGCGGCCCATTCGTAATACGCCGGCTGGCGGCTGGCCCAGACCAGCAGTCGTGCCAGGGTGTCAGCCGAAATCCGCTCGATACGGGACAGGCCCGCGCCATTTTCCAGCACCAGCCCGGGTGCCCGCAGGCCGCGTTCCGCCAGCCAGGCCCGCAGGGCCCGCTCGCCCTTTTCCCATGTGGCCGGCGCGCCAAAGCGTTGTGCCCCCAGGTGCAGGAACAGCATCTTGGCCATGACGTTGTTGCTGTACTTGTTCACCTCCCGCACCAACAGGCTCAGGGGCGGGGAGTCGAACTCCAGGAACAGGCGCGCCCCGGGGGCGGCCGTGCCGAGGCGCAGCTGTCCGCTGTGCAGCCCGCCCAGCTCGCGCCACAGGGCTCGGAACCAGGCCGCGGTATTGTCCGCGGGCGGCAGCAGATTCAGCGCCAGGCTGAGTGGTCCGCACCGGCTCGGAACGCTGCCCGACAGCACCAGGCTCCCGTTCTCCAGACGCGTGTCGAAGTCCGCAGCCCAGGTGTCGCAGGCCGCATCCGCGGCCCGCAGCCGATTGTCCAGGCCGGGTCTGGCGGTCCCGGGGTCCAGCCACGCCTCCACCCCGCCGGGTCGGCTGTCCAGACGCAGAGTCTGGGTGTTGAAGTTCACCAGCAGCGCCGCGGGCTGGGCGTTGTAAGGACGCAGCGGCGCCTGGTCGAAGGCACCCGGGTCTTCGGTCGGGATGGCGTAATAGGAGTGGTCCAGCAACAGGTCGCCGCGGATCTCCTTCAGGCCGCGCGCGCGCAGTGCCCGCAGCAGCAGCCAGAAGCGCTCCTGCGTCAGGGCGGGATCACCTCCGCCCTGCAGGACCAGGTTGCCGTGCAGCACCCCGTCCTCCAGCTCGCCCTCCAGCCATACCCGGGTCTTGAAGGTGTGCGCGGGCCCCAGGCTGTCCAGGGCCGCCAGGGTGGTGAGCAGTTTCATCACCGAGGCCGGATTCATGGTCTGGTCGGCGGCATGCTGCAGCAGGATGCCGCCATCCAGCTCCCGCACCACCACGCCCACGTGGCTGTCCGGTATGCCTGCCTGTTGCAGGGCCAGGGCCACGGATTCCGGCAGCTGAGCCTGGGCGGAACCGCAAAGCGCCAGTCCGACGCAGACCGGGATCCAGCCGCGCATGCCTCGGCCCAGGCCCCGGATCATGCCGAGCAGGCGGGCTTCGTGCGGAGCGCCGAGGCGGCGTCCCGGCCCCATCAACGTCCCGTCAGGTCGTTCACGTACCAGTCCATGGCCTCGGCCAATCCTTCCAGGATGCGGTGGCTGGGGACGTAGCCCAGCAGGGCACGGGCCTTGGAGATGTCGGCCAGGGAGTGGCGCACGTCGCCGGCGCGGAAGTCCCGGTAGCTGGGCCTGTAACCCTTGAGGTGGGGAAAGCGGGGCTCCAGGGTGGAGCGGATGGCCTCGAACAGCTCGTTCAGGGTGGTACGGTCGCCCACGGCCACGTTGTAGACCTGGTTGGTGGCCGCCTCATCCTCCACCGTGGCGGCCAACAGGTTGGCCTGCACGGTATTGGCGATGTAGCAGAAGTCCCGGCTGGTCTCGCCGTCACCGTTGATCCACACGCGCTCGTTGGCGATCATGGCCGCGGTCCACTTGGGCACCACGGCGGCATAGGCACCATTGGGGTCCTGATGGGCACCGAAGATATTGAAGTAGCGCAGGCCGATGCTCCTGAAACCATAGGTCCGGGCGAAGACCTCGGCGTACTGCTCGTTTACCAGCTTGGTCACCGCGTAGGGCGACAGGGGCTTGCCGATGCGGTCCTCCACCTTGGGCAGACCGGGGTGGTCGCCATAGGTGGAGCTGGAGGCGGCATAGACGAAGCGCGCCACCCGTGCATCCCGTGCCGCCACCAGCATGTTGAGGAAGCCGTCGATGTTGGCCTGGTTGGTGGTGATGGGGTCTTCCAGGGAACGGGGCACGGAACCCAGGGCCGCCTGGTGCAGCACGTAGTCCACACCCACGCAGGCGGCGCGACAGTCCTCCGGCTTGCGAATGTCACCCTCGATGAACCTGAAGCGTGCCCATTGCGCCGGCGTCACCGCGGCGCGGATCTGTTCCAGGTTGTGGCGATGGCCGGTGGCGAAGTTGTCCAGGCCCACGACGGCCTGGTCCAGCAGCAGCAGCTGCTCCAGCAGGTTGCAACCGATGAAACCGGCCACGCCGGTGATCAGCCAGGTCTTGCGCTGTTGGGGCAGGCGTGCGAGGAGGTCGGTATAGGCGGACATGGGGAGCTTTCAGCGGCCACCCGGCCAGGGCCGGTTGACCGCCCTGGATTACATGCGCCAGAGGGTGGCGCCGGAGGCCCGGATGGCGGCCGCGTCGTAGGCCGACTTCACGTCGGTGAACATGCCACCCTTTTTCAGCCTGCCCAGGATGTCGGCCAGCGGCATCTCCTTGTATTGGCGGTGGGACACGGCGGCGACGATGGCGTCCACGTCGCCGGGCAGCCGCTCCCAGGGCGTGAGGCTGATGCCGTATTCGTGCTGCGCCTCGTGGTTCTCGGCGATGGGGTCATGTACATGCACATCGCAGCCGAAGGACAGCAGCTCCTTCACCAGATCCGCCACCTTGGAGTTGCGCAGGTCCGGGCAGTCCTCCTTGAAGGTCAGGCCCAGGACGATGACCTTGGCGCCCTTCACGGCGCTGCCATTGCGGATCATGCCCTTGACGGTCTGCTGCGCCACCCAGGCCGCCATGCCATCGTTGATGCGCCGGCCGGCCAGGATGACCTGGGGGTGATAACCCAGCATCTCCGCCTTGTGGGTCAGATAGTAGGGGTCCACGCCGATGCAGTGGCCGCCCACCAGGCCGGGTCGGAAGGGCAGGAAGTTCCACTTGGTGCCGGCGGCCTGCAGCACCTCCAGGGTGTCGATACCCAGGCGGTCGAAGATCAGGGCCAGCTCGTTCATGAGGGCGATGTTCAGGTCGCGCTGGGTGTTCTCGATGACCTTGGCGGCCTCCGCCACCTTGATGCTGCTGGCCCGGTGCACGCCGGCGGTGATGACGGATGCGTACAGGTCCCCCACGGTCTTCAGGGTGGCGTCATCGTCGCCGGACACCACCTTGACGATCTTGGTGATGGTGCGCTCCTTGTCGCCCGGGTTCACCCGCTCCGGGGAATAGCCCACGTGGAAGTCCTGCTTCCACCTCATGCCGGAATGCTTCTCCAGCAAGGGGATGCACACCTCTTCCGTGGCGCCGGGATACACCGTGGACTCGTACACCACGATGGCACCCTTCTTCATGTGCTGGCCCACGGTGGTGGAGGAGCCCACCAGAGGGGAGAAATCGGGGATGTGGGCCGCGTCCACCGGCGTGGGCACGGCGACGATGATGACGTCGGCCTTGGCAATCGTGCTGGGGTCCGTGCTCACCGAGAGGCGGGTGGCGGCCTTCAGATCTTCGCTGCCGACCTCGCCCGTGGGGTCGCAATAGTTCTTGTAACTGGCGATCTTGGCCTCGGACAGGTCGTAGCCAATGGTCTCGAACTTCTTGCCGAACTCCACGGCCAGGGGCAGACCCACATAGCCCAGACCCACAACAGCAACAACGGTCATGATGACTCCCTTGCAACGTGATAAAAAAATGCGGGCATTCTACCGGGCCATGGCCCGTGGCATGATGACTCCGCCCCTTCCGACCAGCCCAGCCAGTCCCATGCCAGTCAACATCCCGCGCGTCCTTGTATCGGCAGCCCTGGCCCTATTATTGAGCCCCATTGCCGCCAGGGCGGATATCGTCGGCCTTCTGCCGCGCATCAAGCCCGCCGTGGTGGGTGTCGGCAGCCTGCACCCCCTGGCCACACCGCGCATCCGCCTGCACGGCACCGGCTTTGCCGTGGCCGATGGCCAGTACGTCATCACCAACGCGCACGTCCTGCCCACGATGCTGGAAACGGAAAAGGGCGAAGACCTGGCGGTCTTCGTGCGTGATCTGGGGCAAGTCAGCGCCCGCAGGGCGCACAGGCTGGCGACGGACCCGGAGCACGACCTGGCCCTGCTCAGGATCGAAGGCCCGGCCCTGCCCGCCCTGCGACTGGGGCACTTCAAGGATGTGCGCGAAGGCCAGACCTATTACTTCACCGGCTATCCGGTGGGCGCGGCCCTGGGGCTCTATCCCGCCACGCACCGCGCCGGGCTGGCCGCCATCGCTCCCATCTACAGCCCACCGGGCAGCGCCCGCCAGCTCACACCCAAGCTCATCCGCCAGGCCGCCGACCCCTTCCTCATGTTCCAGCTCGACGCCGTGGCCTACCCGGGCAACAGCGGCAGTCCCCTCTACGACGGCGATACCGGCGAGGTCATCGGCGTCATCAATGCGGTCTTCGTCAAGGGCGCCAAGGAGAACGCCCTCAAGGACCCCACCGGCATCACCTACGCCATTCCCGCCAAATACGTGCGCGCCCTCATGGAGCAGGCCGGCCTCAAACCCTGAGCCATGTTTCCCCTGCCCCTGGTCATCACCGTCGGACCCTCCACCCGTCTTCGCCTGCTGCTGACGGGCCTGCATCTGCTGGCTGCCATGGCCCTCTGGCTCGCCGCCCTGCCCCTCGCCCTGCAGACGAGCGGCAGCCTGCTGCTGGCCCTCGGCCTGGCCCGGCACCTGCGGGGCGCGCACGGCGTCACCCTGCGCGGCAACGAAAAGGGGCAGCTGGAAATCCGCGCCGGCCAGACCTGGCACGCGCTCCACGACACGCGCGTCCACCTTCTCTCCCCCGGCCTCACCCTGCTGCGCTTCGAGAACCCCGGCAACGCGCGTGCCCGCAACCTGCTCGTGCTGCCGGACAGTATGCCCGCAGAGGACTACCGCCGCCTGCGGGTCTGGCTGCAGTGGAAATACAAGGACATGACCGAACGCGATAATGCGCACTGGGATCATCCGCGCCCAGGCCGGCGATACGCCAACTGGCGAAAGGTCTAGCGGGCATGTTTTGCCACGGCAACTGGCCACGTTGGTCGGCGCGCATCCGAAGCGCAGGCAAGTACCGGGTCCAGATGAGCAGGCGCGCAGCCGCCCAGATGGTGCCGGGCCAGGCATAGATCCGGAAATTCAACCGTGTGAGGTCGTATCTTGGAGCCATGCCGTGCCTGACCCCTTTTCCGTGAACCCTCTGGCCATCGCCGCTGACCTCTACCACCAACGCCATCTGCTCGGCCAACTGGTCAAGCGCGACGTGCTATTGCGCTACCGGGGAGCCTATTTCGGCCTGCTGTGGATCTTTCTCAATCCGCTCATCATGCTGGCCATCTTCAGCTTCGTCTTCGGCCAGATCTTCCAGTCGCGCTGGCCAGCCCAGACAGGTGGCATCCCCTTTGCACTCAACCTATATTGCGGCCTCATCGCCTTCAACATATTCGCCGAAACGGTCGGCCGCGCGCCCGCCGCCGTGCGCGGCCATCCCAGCTATGTCAAGAAGATCATCTTCCCGGTACAGATCCTGCCGCTGGTGCCCCTGGGCGCCGCCCTCACCCACGGCGCCTTCAACCTGCTGATCCTGGGTGCCGCCCTGGCCTGGGCCGGACACCTGAGTGCCGGCCTGCTGCTCATCCCCCTGCTGCTCATCCCCCTGCTGCTGGCCGCCCTGGGTCTGGCCTGGTTCCTGGCCGCCTGGGGCGTGTTCATCAAGGACATGAGCCAGATCGTGCCCGTGTTCGTGCAGATGCTCATGTTCCTCTCGCCCATCTTCTACCCGGTCCAGGCGGTACCGGGCCCCCTGCGCCCCCTGTTCGAGCACAATCCCCTTGGTGCGGTGATCGAAGCCATGCGCGCCGCCCTGGCCGGTCTGGGTATCAACTGGACATCCTGGAGCATCGCCCTGGCCGTGGCCCTGGTCATCTGCCTGCTCGGCCATGCCTTCTTCCAGCGCAGCCGTGACGAGTTCGCCGACGCACTCTAACAAGACACTGATACGCTCAACGACTGTCTTCCGGTGAGCTGTCATTCCGAGAGCTGTCATTCCGAACGCAGTGAGGAATCTCCAGCGCAGCGTTGTTCCCTAGCGCGGCCCAGTCGACCCGCATGCGCGACACCGTCTCCTCGCGCGCGCATGTCCAGCCATGTAGCATGACTGATCACCGCGCAGCTGGCAGACTGGGCTGGCACTGGGGTAGGCTCGAAAATGTCTGAACGGAAATCACACGGGAGACGGCACATGTACCCGCGAATCGAATGGAGAAGACCAAGCCAACGAGAGACGGCACAGGACTGCGGCCCGCGCGGCATGAGAGTTTTCGGCAGCAGGGAGGCGGGTCAGGCGTGCGGCGTCGATACCCTTGCCAGGTCCGGGCCTGAGGCCTGGGGCATCATGCCCTGCATGGGTTTGCCGCATGCACGTGACCTGCTTGGCCGGCCAGTAGACACCACCTCTTGCGCCAGCCTGTGCCCGACCACGCTTATACGAGTGCCGCGAGGGGCCAGGAAAAGTTGAGGGGACCTGATGCGTTCCGATACGGCCGCCGACAGCCTCCACCCCTCGCGCATGCCCGCCGACGACATCGTCATCTCGGTGAAAAACCTCACCAAGACCTACCGCCTGTTCGCCCACCCGGGCGACCGCATCAAACAGGCCGCAACCTTGGGCCTGCGCAGATATCACAAGGAATTCACCGCGCTACGAGACGTGTCCCTCGAGATCCGGAAGGGTGAAACCATCGGCATCATCGGCCGCAATGGCTCGGGCAAGAGCACGCTGCTGCAACTCATCAGCGGCATTCTCAAACCAACCTCCGGCATCGTTCAGGTCAAGGGCCGCATCTCGGCCCTGCTGGAACTGGGTGCCGGCTTCAACCCGGAATTCACCGGGCGTGAGAACGTCTATTTTCAAGGCGCGCTGATGGGCTTCACCCGGATGCAAATGGACAAGCGCTTCGCCGACATCGCGGCGTTCGCGGATATTGGCGAATTTATCGACCAGCCGGTGCGCACCTATTCCAGTGGTATGTTCGTGCGGCTGGCATTCGCCGTTGCCGTGTTTATCGAGCCCTGCATCCTAATCGTCGATGAGGCGTTGGCAGTTGGCGATGCGGCCTTCCAGAGAAAATGTTTCGCGCAAATCGACCGATTGCAGGCATCAGGCTGCTCGATCGTATTCGTCTCTCACGACATGGGGGCTATCATCGCCCACTGCCATCAGGCCCTGCTGCTTGACAGGGGCAGGCTGGCACTCGCGGGGCCACCCAAGGAGGTCGTCACCCGCTATCTTGCCGGCGATATGGGTGATGCGCCCCACTCCCCGCGTAAACCGACCCCCGCCGCGGCATCACCCAGCTTCGATCCACAACTTACCCCACTCAGTACCATCGCCTACCCTACGCAGGGAGCGGAAATCATCGCTCCGCAAATCCTCACTCTCGCCGGCGAACCCGCCAACCTGCTGCGCCGTGGGCAAGAATATCTATACAGTTTCCACATACGCTTCGCGCGTGCCTGCGCGAGCGTGCGCTGCGGCATGCTCATCAAGACGCCCGATGGCCGCGAACTCGGCGGCTTGACCGCTGTGGTGCCTGACATGGCCCCAGATGCCACAGGCATGAGATACCGGCAAGTCTTCCGTTTCCGCTGCAACCTGCTGCCAGGCACCTACTTCCTCAACGCCGGCGTTGTTGGCGCGGATGGCACCTACCTGCATCGCATCATCGATGCCGCCATGTTCACCGTCATGCCGGAGCCGGATGGTTGTGGCACGGGCGTCATAGATTTCTCTCCCCTGCACTGATCCATCGAGACCATCATGGCAGCAGGCCCACGCAATACAGCCCTCATCGTCCTGGGCATGCATCGCAGCGGGACTTCGGCACTGACTGGCATGCTCGCCCTCGCCGGTGCCAATCCAGGGCCCTCCCTGATCCCGGGTGTGGCAGGTGTGAACCCGAAGGGTTTCTGGGAACACACCGAGATCGTGACCATACACGAACGCCTGCTTGCCGCCTTGGACTCAAGCTGGGACGACTGCCGTTCCCTACCGGAAAAATGGTGGCAACGTGGTGACGTGGCTGATTTCAGGCGTGAGTTGGTTAACGTTGTGCAGCGCGACTTTGGCCATAGCACGCTATGGGTGCAGAAGGACCCCAGGCAGTGTCGCCTGCTGCCGCTCTGGCTGGAGATTTTTCGCGACATCGATACAGCCCCCCACTTCATTCTCTGCCTGCGCCACCCACGGGAAGTTGCCGATTCGCTTGTTGCACGTGACGGCATGCCCATGGAAATGGCCAGTCTGGCATGGCTGATACATCTGATCGAAAGCGAACACTGGACCCGGAATGCACCACGCATAGTGGTTACCTATGCACAATTGCTTGCCGACTGGAGACAGGTGCTGAAACGCATTACGCATGACTTCTCTCTTCAGCTGCGGCCCGATGTGGCGGATGTCGAGCGAATTGATGCCTTTCTGGAGCCAAATCTGCGCCACCACGTAGCCAGTGCGACGACACCTCCAGGCATGCCTCTGCTCGAGCTGGCCATGTCGGCCTACGAAATGGCCAGCCAGTCCCCCCGTGACCGACTCGCCAACGCCATGGAACCATTTGCAGCAGCCATGGCGCATCACCTGCGGCAAGTCGAACCGTGGGGATACTATTTGCACCAGCTGCGTATCCGGCACCAGCAGTGGAGCCAACAAATCCCCTTGCTGCAAGCGGACATATCCCGTCTTGAAAGTACGAATCACAATCTGAAACAGGAAATCGACAGGATCAAGGACACCGTTTCATGGCGCATCACCGCGCCACTCCGCGCACTTTGGAACATTCTGCGACGACCGTAATCATGGCTACCGATATCGACGGAGTCGGCTTTTCGAGGCTCATGGACTCGCATCCATGACGGACCAACGCCACCGCTACGACTACCAGATCCGGCCGGGATCGGGTCCGGAAAAGGTGATTCACATGGTCGGCGCGGGCCACCGGGTCCTTGAACTTGGGCCGGGACCAGGCTCGATCACTCGACATCTCCATGCCAATGGCTGCCGCGTTACCGCGCTGGAACTGGACGAGGAGGCCATCGACCTGGTCGCGCCGTTCTGTGAGCAGGTACGACGCTGCGACCTCAATGACCCTGAATGGCCTGCCCTGATGGCAGGTGTGGATAAGTTCCCCGTTGTCGTCGCGGCAGATGTACTCGAGCATCTGTATGACCCTTGGTCCTGCTTAAAACGCATGCTGCCACTGCTTGCCGCCGAAGGCTGCCTGGTTGTATCGCTGCCGCACATAGCACACAGCGCCATCATCGCCTGCTTGCTCAACGAAGACTTCGCCTACCAGTCCTGGGGGCTGCTGGACAGAACCCATGTCCGGTTCTGGGGACTGAAAAACATGCAGAAATTGTTCGAGAATGCGGGCTTCAAGATAATCGAGGCCGAGTTCGTGGTGCTTGGACCCGAGCAGACCGAATTCGCCCACTTCTGGCACAAGCTGCCTAAGTCCAGCCGTGAGATGTTGTCCCGCAGCCGTTTTGGCTGTGTCTATCAGGTCGTGATCCGAGCCGTGCCGAGGTCAGCTGACGGAAAGGCCCTGCAACTCATGGATCTCAATGTGTCGCGGCCAGCCATATATCCCTACGGAGACCACTCGGCATCAAGGCGTCTATTGCGCGAACTTGGTGCGCGTCTCGACCCCGCCACCCAGGCCCGAATCGTGCGACTGTTACGTCGGTTTCGCCTCTGGCCCCGGTCTGGGAGCAGCCGATGAGCACATTGCCACAGGCGCGACTCCCCAAGCTGATCGCCTTCTACCTCACGCAGTTCCATCCCATTCCCGAGAACGACGCATGGTGGGGCAAGGGTTTCACGGAATGGACCAACGTCACGAAGGCCAGACCCCTGTTCGATGGTCACTACCAGCCACAGTTACCGACCGACTTTGGTTTCTATGACCTGCGTGTGCGTGCCACCCGCCGTGAGCAGATCAAGGTGGCGAAGGAATATGGCATCGATGGCTTTTGCTACCACTACTATTGGTTTTCCGGCAAGCGTCTGCTCTATGCGCCGCTCGACGACATGCTCGCCGACCCCGAAAGTGATATGCCCTTCTGCCTGTGTTGGGCAAATGAGAATTGGACCCGTCGCTGGGATGCCACCGAACAACAGATACTGATTGCCCAGCGATATCTTCCGGACGATGACCTCGAATTCATCAAGAGCCTGCGGAACTTCCTCACCGACCCACGCTACATACGTATCGACGGTAGACCCATCCTGATCGTCTATCGCCCTCAGCACCTGCCTGACGCGCGGAAGACTGCAACGGTCTGGCGTGACTATTGCCGAAAAGTCGGGATCGGCGAGATTCATCTCTGCGCCGCGCTGACCCATGGAAACCACGACTACGCGCGCTTTGGCTTCGATAGCGGCGTCGAATTCCCACCCCATAACATCCAATGCGGCAACCAGGCTGGCCGTCTCACCTTTCATGAGCCTTTCATGGGCTACGCAGTGGAATACGCCGAGGTCGCCAGTAGCTACCTCATGCGGCACTACGAGAACACCAATGTATTCCGTAGCGTCTTCCCCGCCTGGGACAACACCGCGCGCACCGGTAGCCGGGCGGTCATCGTACTGGGCAGTTCCCCGGACAACTACGAATACTGGTTAGCTCAGGCAATCCGCAGGACGATGCAGGACTTCCCCGATGGCGATCGCCTCGTCTTCATCAATGCATGGAATGAATGGGCCGAGGGATGCCATTTAGAGCCTGACCGCAAGCACGGTCGTGCATTTCTGGAAGCCACGCGCAACGCGCGTGGGGGACACTCGACACACGCGGCATTCTCCCGGGTTGGTGCTTTACCTGAAGGTGATGGGTCCAAACGACGGCTGCTCTCCGATTTGCGCAAATTGGCGCATTACCACGGCTATCTGTTCGCCGGCCGTCTCGTCACGCAGCTCAAAAAATATCCCCGTCTACGCCGTGTCGTCCGCTGGCTGCGAAACCGCCTGCCCTGATCACCGCACGCGCGGTAGCCCATGGCGCAGCAGCATGCGCAGCTTGTAAGGCACCCAGTCGATAGCTGAGAAAAATTTGCCAGCCGCCAAACGACGTCCTGACATAGCGTTGCAGCGCGCCATACATATTTCATGACCCCGCTGCATAAGCGCGCCGAATACCGGTAAGTAGATTTCCCGCAGGCAGCGGCTACTCGGTTTCAATAGCGAGAGCGCCAGGCCTTCGAGCAGCAGCAGGACGAGGTGCAGCGGCAGCATCAATTGCATGAACGGTGCCGGATAGCAGATGACCAGCACGAACGTCTTGTTGCGTTCCGACAGGGTACGACGCCGCTTCGTTGTCACCAGGCGCCCGCCACGCACCTTCCCCCCCCCGAAGCTCTGCCCCACCCGGTGCAGGTAGCCAGACCTTGCGGGCACACGCACTGGGTAGCCCGCCAGACGGGCACGGCAGCACAGGTACAAATCCTCCCCCACCGAGCCGAACCATTCCGGAAACCCGCCCATCTCCTCCCAGAGGGCCTTGGGAATCCACAGGCAGGCGCCCAGCACCATGCCCACATCCTTGCGGGAGGGGTCCAGGTTGGGCACGGGGTTGAGAAAGGGGTCCAGCCGACAGCCCCGATCCAGCAGCGCCCCGCTCTCGAAATCGTATTGGGGCAGGCTCAATATGGCATGCATGCCGCATGTCCGCGCGCTTCTGTACAGGGTGGCCAGCGCATCCGGAAGCAGCGCGGCATCGTTGTTGAGCAGCAGGATGTACTCACCCCCGGCCTGCGCCACCATGCGGTTGTTGGCGACGCAAAAGCCCACGTTCTGCGGACTTCCGATGTACTTCACGTGTGGGTATGTCCGCCGGATATACGCGCCGGAGCCGTCTGTTGAGGCATCGTCATGGACGATGATTTCCACTTCCGGTGCGTCCTGCTGACCCAGCACCGAGCGGATGCAGTCATCGATCACTGCCAGACCGTTGTAGTTGGCGATACAGATCGAGATGGCCGGTTGGGAACTCACGCCTGCCCGCGCAGCCAGTGCCACATCCTGGCCATGCCTTCTTCCAGAGAAATCGCCGGCTGCCAGCCGTAACGCTCGGAAAAGCGCGTACTGTCCAGTACCACTGCCCGCACGTCCGTGCCCCGCGCAGGGCAGTAACCATACCTGGCCGCGTGAGCAGACCGTAATCACTGCCGAGCACCGTGATCAGGGCCGGCAGGCGCGTGCCCCACAAGGGTAGGGCGTTCTGCAGCCAGTTCACGTGCACGAGGTCCGCATCGACCCGCCGGTAGGCCCGGTGCAGGCGTGCCAGCAGGCCCAGGGCTCCGCCCAGGCCCGCCGGTCCGCCCCGGCGCAACCGGGCTGCCATGCCTCCCGTCGCCATCAGTCCGGCCAGCCAGGCGTGCTCATCTCGGGTCGCGATATCGACCACGCCGGCCGGCAGGATGCCGGGCGGCATCCAGACGGATACATCAAGCCCCGGTCGGGCGGCCAGGGCAGCCAGCATGTCGGCGATGAAACGACCCTTCCAGTCTTGCGGGTCCGCCGGGTAGGACGAACTAGTGAACAGCAGGCGGGTCATGTGTCGGTCGCGGTCAATCCCGGCGCGGCGGACATGTCCCTCATCTTTCCGTGTCTCGGTAATGCAGCGCCGTGATCTGTTCGGACACGATGCCGATCAGGAACGTCAGAATGGAAGTGGTGAACATGAGAGCGCTCATGTTGGTGAAACGTCCTTGCGTGCTCAGCGTATAGGCATAGTAGAGCGCACCCAGGCCGAAGAACGTCAGACTCACCGGCAGGAAGAGGCGGAACGGGGAATAGAGGGTACCGATGCGCAGGATGATGATGAGGAAGCGCATGCCGTCCCGCAGTGGGTGCAAGTGGCTACGGCCATCGCGGCGCTTGGCGCGGATGGGCACGTAGCCCACGGCATAGCCGGCGCGGAAAAAGCTCATGGTGATGGTGGTGGGGTAGGAAAAACCATTGGGCAGGAGGTGCAGGAAGCGTCGGAACCTGTCGGCCCGCACGGCGCGGAAGCCGGAGGTCAGGTCCGCCACCCTGTGGCCCACCATCCAGCTGGCCAGACGGTTGAACAACTTGTTGCCCAGGGCGCGGTGGGAACCGGCGTGGGAATCGGACGCACGCGCACCCACCACCATGTCCAGGCCCTGCTCCAGGCCGGTCAGCAGACGGGGGATGTCGGCCGGGTCATGCTGGCCGTCGGCATCCATGCACACCAGGACATCCCCAACGGCCGCGCGCGCCCCGGTCTTCACGGCGGCGCCGTTGCCCAGGGTATAGGGATGGACCAGACGGGTCACCGCGTGCTGGCGGCAGATTTCCCCGGTGTCGTCGGTGGAGCCGTCGTCCACCACCAGGATCTGCGCATCCGCGAAGCGCCGTCGTAGCTCGGGCAGCAGCACGCGCAGGGCCGAGGCCTCGTTCCTTGCCGGCAGGATGATGCTGATCGATGCCTTCATTGCCGTGTGTCACCCGTTTGATCCATCGCCTTACGCCTGGTCTCGATGCGTTCTTGCAGCGCGCGCGCGCGCGCCTCGATACCTCGATCTCCCCACGACACGTCGCGCCTCGCGAACGACTGCTGGCGGCGCAAGGTGGAGAGCCAGGCAGCGGCCTGTGCAGGATACTGGAACCGGAGCAGCAGCGCGGCCTGGATCAATCCCAGTTCAGCATCCCGTAAGAGTTGCTGCGACCTGGCGAAATGCCGGATCGCACACTCAGGTTGCGCATCTTTCAGGCACAGGATGCCCCGATAGTGCCGCAGCCGCCGTATCGCTTCGTGGCGACCTTGCCGCTCCGCTTCCGCTTCCAGGCCAACCAGCATGTCCTCCAACATGTCCAGACCGAGCCCCGGGCATGCCTTGGGTACGCGCTCCAGCAGATCGCCCAGTAGGGCATAGGCATTCAGTGGCAGGGTGTGCCCTGCGAGCTGCTGCCGCACTGCACGCAGATCCGCCTGCCTGACCCCTTCGGACTGGCACTCGAACAGGAGCAAGAGGATGCCCAGCTCCGAGGCCTCCGGTCTGCGCTGTATGCCCGCCTTTATCAGTTGCACCGCAGCCTCGGCCCGCCCTTGCCGTACCAGGTATCCCGCCTGGTTGCCGATGGCGCGTGGCGAGAGGGGGTTGGCCTGCAGGGAATAGCGTGCGAGGCGGGCGGCATCGCCCCAAATCCGCGCCGTATCTAATGTGATCGCCGCCAGGGCCACGCACAGCCCGAGTGGCAGCACGCCCCACAATGGTTGCATACGGATGCGGCCCATCAGCCAATCCACCAACGGCAGTGCCAGAAGCATGGTGGGCAGGTAATTTCGGTGCTCGAAATACAGTTCCAGTGGCAGGCTGGTGGATTCCAGGATATGGCCAACCAGGAAAAATCCCACCGCCAGGGTCATCCAGGGCGCGCGGTGCCGGACAAGAAAGGCTACGGCCGGTAAGGCTATCATGGCCAGGAGCGCCGGCAGAGTCGTGCGTGGCTGCAGCCAGCCCGTGGACACGATAATGCCATCCGTGAACACCCCCCGGCTGCCTGCCCACGGGTTGAACCAGCGCCAGAGATATTCCAGCACGATGCGCGGCTCGCTCAGAAGCCGTTGGGTGAGGGTGAAATCGCGCGTGGCGAAGTATTCAGGCAGCGAATACCGCGTCAGCATCGCCAGCAGGGCGAGCGTCGGCAGCCACAGGCAACCAAGCATCCAAAGCCTGGACGGGTACGCACCCTGCCCGGGTCGCAGGCGGAATACCGTCCATTCGACGAGCAGGATCATGGGCGCCAGCAGCAACCCGTTCTCCTTGCTAAGGGTGGCCAGCGGCAGGCAGAGCAAAACCGCGGCGTTCATCCATACGTAGCCGGCGCGCGCATGCCGGCTCAGCCTTTTCCGGCCCCGCACATAGCAGAGCAGGCCCAGCAGGACGAAGAACGCTGACAACTGGGTCATGCGCTGCGTTACGTACAGAAGCGTTGAAACGTTCAGCGGGTGGATCAGCCAGAAGGCGCTCACCAGCCAGGCCGTGAGCGCGGGCCGCGTATCCTGCCGGTCTTGCGTGCCGGTGATTTCCCGCACCAGGAAGAACAGCAGCAGACCGGTTGACGCATGCAGCAGGAGGTTGGTGAACTTGTACAGCCAGGGCAGGGTGGGCCAGTCCGTACCGTTGGCCAGCAAGGCCAGCATGGACAGCGGGCGGCCATAGGGACCTGCCGAAGTATCGGTGATGAACGCCCATATACCCGGCCCGGGCTGGACGGGATCGATCCTTGCGAGCAGCGGCAGCAGGGTCAGGTCATCAAGAAAGAAAGGCCCGGTCAGCCCTGGCCACCAAACCGCCAGTGTGAGACCCATCAGGGCCACCAGCAGTCCGGCGATGACCGTGGGTAGCGCGGTCTGGGTCATGCCAGAAAAAAAGAGCCCCCTGCAAGAGGGGGCTCCATGATCGACGTGACAGTGCTCAGCAGAGGCCCGCCGCATTACCATTACAGGTCTTGCTCCAGTTCGTGCCGTTGGTGGTGGTATAGGTCGGTGTCAGGACCAGGGTATCTGCCGCGGTCACACCATTGCCCACCGTAGTACTCGGTATAACGGTCACCTCACCGTTCAGGGTGGTCACACCGGAGACATACTGCGTTGGGTTTTGACCGGCCGCGATATCCGCGGGAATGCCGTTGCTGCCCCCAGAACATCCGGTCACCGTGCCCAGGGTGTTGGCGCAGGCTTCGACCCCAAGACGGCGGGACTGCGAATAGCTGACCACCTCGGCATACTTCGCCTTGGCGGTGTATTGCTGATACGCCGGCACGGCGATGGCCGCCAGGATGCCGATGATGGCCACGACGATCAGCAGCTCGATCAGGGTAAAGCCGGACTGGCCGGAACGCATACGCATTTGCATCATGATGTTCTCTCCTGGTTAAGAAATTCACCCTTCGCCGGCCCTTTCTGGCACTGCCAGGGGAGGCGTGGCGCGAAGGTACTAGCCAGATGCGTGCCAACCATTGCCACACCCCTGCCGTGGGTTGTAACGGAGCGGCCGGGATTTTCTTTAGGGCCTTCAGGCGGCACCTACCGGAGCGCAGGGTGCGGCGAGAAGGCCTCGCGTAGATGGTGCCTTCGCCGCGTTGCCCGGCCGGTCGGCGCGCGCGGCCCGCCACTTCCACTTCACGGCCCGGTCGGGACGGCACGCAGCCCGGCGCGGGGGTGACGTTTTGCGGCACATGCATGCCGCAGATGGGCAGTCCACCCGGGGGCGAAGGCACCCGGGCAACCGCCGCGCAGGGGTCCGGCGCGCCTGTGAAAGCCGCGTGCCAGCCGTGCGCATGCGGACTTCGGGGCACGCGCGCCCCGCGCTACACTGGCCGCGTATCCCCTCGTGACCCGCGTCATGCGTACAGTGTCCATCCCCCCGAAGGGGGCGGCTGCCCATGTCCTCCAGGCTGCCTGATCCCGCCCTGCTGCCCGCCCTGGAGCCCAGCCACAGCGTCGTGGTGGAGGCCTGCGCCGGCAGCGGCAAGACCTGGCTGCTGGTGTCGCGCATGTTGCGCCTCATGCTGGCAGGCGCGGAACCGTCCGAGCTCCTGGCCATCACCTTCACGCGCAGGGCGGCGGAGGAGATGCGCAGCCGTCTGGATGACTGGCTGCGTGATCTGGCCCTGCTGCCGGACGACGACGCGGTGGACTTCCTGCTGCAGCGCGGCCTGGACCCGGCCGAGGCCCGGGCCGCCCTGCCCCGGGCCCGGGGCCTGCTGGAGGCGGTGCTCACCGCCCGGCCCGGGCCGCTCCTTACGACCTTTCATGGCTGGTTCTTCCACCTGCTGGAACATGCGCCCCTGCCGCGCCGGCAGGCGGGAGAGGTGCTGGAACAGACCGCCCTGTTGCGCGACGAGGCCTGGCTGGCCCTGACCCAGTTGCTGGGCAGGCGACCGGACGCGCCCCCGGCGCGGGCCTTCGTCGCGCTGACCGGGCAGTTCTCCCTGGATGGCCTGCAGGAACTACTGGATGACCTGCTGGCCAGGCGCGCCGAATGGTGGAGCCATGGCGGCGACCCCGAGCTGGCCTGCAGCCGCCTGGCCAGCCAACTGGGGTTGACGGAGGACACCGACCTCATGGGGGCCTTGTTCGCCGCGCCGGGGCTGCGTGCCGAGGTGCAGGCCTATGGCCGCTACCTGGCGCGGGAGGCGGCGAGCCTGACAAGCAGGGCCAGGCAGGCGGCATCCCTGCAGGCCGCCCTGGACGCCTGGGACACGGCCCCAGAGGCCTGCTTCGGGCACCTCTGCGCCGCCCTGCTGACCGACAAGGGTGAGCCGCGTGTCTTGAAGCCGGGCAAGACCATGGTGGACCGGCTGGGGGAGGTGGATGCCCGGCACTATGCCGATCTGCATCAGCGCCTGGCGGAGCGTCTTGGCGCCACCCGCCAGCGGCTTGCCGAGCAGCGCGGGCTGTGGCTCAACCGTCTGGGCCTGACCCTGGGTCAGGCCTGGCTGCGCGCCTACCAGGACCTGAAGGCGGAACGGGCTGTCCTGGACTTCACCGATGCCGAGCTGGAGACGGCCCGCCTGCTGGCGGACGAGGACGCGGCGGCGGCGGTGTTCATGAAGCTGGACGTCCGCTGGAAGCACGTGCTGCTCGACGAGTTCCAGGACACCAACCCCCTGCAGTGGCGCATCCTGCGCGCCTGGCTGGAGGCCTACGGCCAGGACGGCGCACGTCCCACGGTGTTTCTGGTGGGCGATCCCAAGCAGTCCATCTACCGCTTCCGCCGCGCCGAGCCGCGCCTGTTCCACACCGCCGCAGCCTGGCTGACGGCGCGCTACGGTGCCCGGTACCTGCCGCAGAACGAGACGCGACGCTGCGCCCCCCGCGTGGTGGCCTGGCTGAATGCCCTGTTCGACGGGCGGCCGGAGTATCCCGGCTTCGAGCGCCACCGCGCGCACCAGACCGGGCTGCCGGGCTGGTGCGAACTGCACGTGACGGCGCCGGCGGACAGGGACCTGCCCCCACCGTCCGCCTACCGGCTGCCCCTGACCACCCCCCCGCCGAGCACCCCGCACAGGCGCGCCCACGAGGCTGCCTGGGTGGCACGCAGAATCCGGGATGTGGTGGGCGGTCTGCTGGTCCGTGACCCCCAGGACGGCACGCTCCGCCCCGCCCGCTACGGCGACATCACCCTGCTCTATGCCACGCGCGCAGACATCGCCGTGTTCGAGGATGCCTGCAAGGCGGCGGGCATCCCCTTCGTCACGGACCGGCGCGGCGAGCTTCTGGCCACCCTGGAGGCGCGCGACCTCACCGCCCTGCTCACCTGGCTGGTGGACCCGCGCGACGACCTGGCCCTCGCGCATGTGCTGCGCACACCCTTCATGGGCCTCACGGACGAGGACCTGCTCGCCCTGGCCGATGCACCGGGTCCGGACTGGTGGAGCCGCCTGGACGGGATGGCGCGCGGCGATACCGCGCCATCCCGGGTGCGGCGCGCCCAGTGCCTGCTGCAAGGCTGGCGCGAGCAGGCCGGCCGGCTGCCCATCCATGACCTGCTGGACCGCATCCACCACGAGGGAGACGTAAGCGCCCACTACGCGCGCACGCTGCCGGCGCACCTGCGTCCCGGCGTGCTGGCCAACCTGCAGGGCTTTCTCGCCCTGTCCCTGTCCCTGTCCGGCGGGCGCTACCCCAGCCTGCCCCGCTTCCTGGACGAGTTGCGCCGCCTGCGCGAGAAGGCCGGCAAGGACGGTCCCGGCGAGCCGCCCGCTGCCGCCGGCGAGCGCGTGCGCATGCTCACCATCCACAGCGCCAAGGGCCTGGAGTCACCCGTGGTCTTCCTCATCAAGGCGGATGCCTGTGGCAGCAGGGACAGGCATAGCGGCGTGCTCCTGGACTGGCCCCCGGAGGCGGACCGTCCCACCCATTTCTCCCTGTATGGCCCGCGTGACTGGCGCGGGCCGGGACGGGATGCCCTGTTCCGCCAGGAACGGGAGCTGGCGCGGGTGGAGCGTCTCAACCTGCTGTACGTGGCCATGACCCGCGCGCGCCAGGCCCTATTCGTGAGCGGCGTCGCCCAGGACGACCCGGACAGGGAGGCAGGCTGGCTGGAACCCCTGGCGACTGCCCTGAAGCACGCCGACTCGGCCGGCCTGCCGGAGATGGCCTGGCTCAATACACCCAGACCGGGCGACACCGAAGACGCGCCCCCCCCCGACCCTCTGCCCCCGGACATCCCCCCCATCGGCAACCACCGGCCCGCGCAGGACGAGCGGGCCGCCTTCGGCACCCTGCTGCATGCCTGGCTGGAACATCGCGGCAACGGCCTGACGGAGGACACCATCACCGCCCTGCTGGACATGGACGAAGAACAGGCCGCGCACGTGGCCGCCCTGGGCCAACGGATACTGGCCCTGCCCGAACTGGCCCCGGCCTTCGACCCTAGCCGGTACCTGCGCGCCCACAACGAACTGGAGTACCTGGACGCCCAGGGCCGCGTGGCACGCATGGACCGCCTGGTGGAATTCGCCCGGGAAGTCTGGGTGCTGGACTACAAGAGCGGCGGCCTGCACGAGCCGGATCCCGTCCGCCGCGCCCAGCCCCATCTGCAGCAGATCACCGCCTATCACCAGGCCGCCCAGGTCCTCTATCCCGACAAGCGCATCCGCAGCGTCCTGGTGTTCACGGACGGCATGGTGCACTGGCTTTGAGCTCCCCAGGCTGTCATTCCGAACGCAGTGAGGAATCCTTCGACCACGGACACGGGACCGGATTTCTCCCTGCGGTCGAAATGACAGGCACACGTCACCCGCGGGCTGCTCGAGGATACCGCCCAGACCGCCGACTCAAACGCCGTGAGCCACCGGTCCAACACCCCGGACCGTGGGATTGCCCCAGCCTGGCCCGTCACGATGCCGCTGATTCCAGGCCGACACTCCAAACATCCGGACTGCCATTCCACACATCCCAGGCTGCCATTCCACACATCCCATGCTGCCATTCCGCGCATCCCAGGCTGTCATTCCGAACGACTCAGGCTGTCATTCCGAACGCAGTGAGGAATCCTTCGACCACGGACACGGAACCGGATTTCTCCCTGCGGTCGAAATGACGGGCACGCGTCACCCGCAGGCCGCTCGAGGACACCATGCGGGCCGGATTTCCCCCTACGGCCGAAATGACCGGGTAGCCATGGAGGCGATGACAAGGGTGGTCACGGTCACGATGGCGGGAATGACCAGGCCTCGTGCGAGACGGCCGCGCTCGTGCTCACGCCTGGGGCGGTGCGCGGCCGGCGTGGCTTTTGCGCGGCGCTTCCTTAGAATGCCGGCATTCCTCCACCGCCGCTGTCATCATGCCCGTCCTCCTGTCTCCCCCCGACCCCGCCGCCCTGTTGCCCGTAGCCGGCATCGAGCTGGGCATCGCCTCCGCCGGCATCAAGAAGCCGGGACGCAAGGACGTGCTGGTCATGTCCATCGCGCCGGATGCGGAGGTGGTGGGCATCTTCACGCAGAACCGCTTCTGCGCCGCGCCCGTGAGCGTGTGTCGTGAGCACCTGATGGGGGATGGCCACATCCGTGCCCTGGTGGTGAACACCGGCAACGCCAATGCCGGCACCGGACAGGAAGGCCTGGCCCGGGCGCGCCAGACCTGCGCCGCGCTGGCCCGGCTCATGGGTATCCAGCCCCAGCAGGTGCTGCCCTTTTCCACCGGCGTGATCCTGGAGCCCCTGCCGGTGGATCGGATCGTCGCGGCCCTGCCCGCTGCCGTGGCGGACCTGAAACCGGCCAACTGGGCGGAGGCCGCGCAGGCCATCATGACCACCGACCTCGTACCCAAGGCCGCCAGCCGCAGGGTCTCGCTGGGGGGCACGGACTTCGTGGTCACCGGCATCGCCAAGGGCTCAGGCATGATCCACCCCAACATGGCCACCATGCTGTGCTTCGTGGCAACCGACGCGCCCGTGTCCTGCGAGGCCCTGGAAGCCATCCTGCGCTACGCGGTGAACCGCTCCTTCAACTGCATCAGCGTGGACGGGGACACCTCCACCAACGACGCCTGCATCCTGGTGGCCACGGGGGCGGCCGGCCAGGCGCCGGTGATCATGGACGACGATGATGCACGCTTCCCCGCCCTGCGGGATGCCATCACCGCGCTCATGATGCAGCTGGCGCAGGCCATCGTGCGCGACGGCGAAGGCGCCACCAAGTTCATCGAGGTGCGCGTGCAAGGCGGTCGGGACGAGGCGGAATGCAAGCAGGTGGCCTATGCCATTGCCCGCTCTCCCCTGGTGAAGACCGCCTTCTTCGCCTCGGACCCCAACCTGGGCCGCATCCTCGCCGCCGTGGGCTATGCCGGCATCCAGGACCTGGACGTGGAGCGCGTCCGCCTGTGGCTGGGCAATGTCCTGGTGGCCGAGCACGGTGGCCGCGCCGACACCTACCAGGAAGCCGAGGGTGCCCGGGTCATGGCGGAAGCCGAGATCAGCGTGCGTGCGCACCTGGCGCGAGGCGAAGCCGAGGCCACGGTATGGACCTGCGATCTCTCCTACGAATACGTGAAGATCAACGCGGAGTACCGCAGCTGATGGCCGGACACGTCCCCCCCGAACTGGCCCTGCTCGTCGCCCGCGCCAGCGATCTGCTGGCCCGGCTGGATGCCTGGCTGCCGCCGCCCCCTCCCGTCATCGACTGGCGCGCCACCCTGGCCTGCCGCTGGCGCACATACATGGGGCATGGCCGGCTCATGCCGGTGCGCCAGCTCAACTGTCCGCCCTGGCAGGCGCTTGCCCGCATCGACGCGCAGAAGGCCGCCCTGGAGCGCAACATCCGCCAGTTCCTCAAGGGCCTGCCGGCCAACAACGTGCTGCTGGCCGGCAGCCGTGGCTGTGGCAAGTCGTCCCTCATCAAGGCCCTGCTGCCCCGCTTTGCCAGACAGAGGCTGCGTCTGGTGGAGGTGGAACGGGAAGACCTCATGCATCTGCCGGAGATCGGCGAACACCTGGCGGGCCAGCCCTGGCGCTTCCTGCTGTTCACCGACGACCTGTCCTTCGAGCCGGGAGACGCCGCCTACAAGCCCCTCAAGGCTGCCCTGGACGGCTCGGTGGCGGGCCTGCCGGAGAACGTGCTCATCGCCGCCACCTCCAACCGGCGTCATCTCATGGCGGAATTCATGGCCGAGAACACCGCCGCCCGCCACGACGGGCAAGGGGAGCTGCGGCCGGCAGAGAGCACGGAAGAAAAGGTCAGCCTGTCGGATCGCTTCGGCCTGACCCTGAGCTTCTGGCCCTTCGGCCAGGACGATTACCTGGCCATCGTCGACGGCTGGGTGGAGGCCCTGGGCGGCAAGCGCGACACGTCCATGCGCGCCGAGGCCCTGCAATGGGCCATCCAGCGCGGTGGGCGTTCCGGCCGGGTGGCGCAGCAGTTCGCGCGCGACTGGGTGGGCCGCCAGGGCCTGCGGCGCAAACACTGATACAGGCATAAGCATGACGGGGAGGAAACATGTCCTTGGCCATCGTCCGCAGCCGTGCCCTGGCGGGCATGGAGGCACCCGAAGTCGTCGTCGAGGCCCACCTGGCCAACGGCCTGCCCGCCTTCAATCTGGTGGGCCTGCCCGAGGCTGAGGTGAAGGAGGCCCGGGACCGGGTGCGGGCCGCCCTGCAGCAATCCGGCTTCGACTTCCCCCAGCGCCGCATCACCGTCAACCTGGCGCCCGCCGATCTGCCCAAGGAATCGGGCCGCTTCGACCTGCCCATGGCCCTCGGCGTGCTGGCGGCCTCGGGCCAGATCCCTGCCCAGGCGCTGGAAAGTTACGAGTTTGCCGGCGAGCTGGCGCTCACCGGTGGCCTGCGCCCGGTGCGTGGCGCGCTGGCCATGATGCTGTCCGCCGCGCGCGACGGGCGCGCCTTCATCCTGCCCGTGGAAAATGCGCGGGAGGCAGCACAGGTGCGCGATGCCCGGGTGTTCGGCGCGCACAGCCTGCTGGAGGTCTGCGCGCACCTGCTGCAGCGCGCGACCCTGGTCCAGGCTGTTCCACGTGAAACCATGGCCGACCTGGCCTATCCCGACCTGGCGGACGTGAAGGGCCAGCATGGCGCCCGCCGTGCCCTGGAGGTGGCCGCCGCCGGCGGACATTCCCTGCTCATGAGCGGTCCGCCGGGCACGGGCAAGTCCATGCTGGCGCAGCGCCTGCCTGGCATCCTGCCGCCCATGACCCAGGACGAGGCCCTGGAATCCGCCGCCGTGCTGTCCCTGTCCGGCGCCTTCCGGCCCGAGGCCTGGGGCAGGCGTCCGTTTCGCGCGCCGCACCACACCGCCTCGGGCGTGGCCCTGGTGGGGGGCGGCAATCCGCCCCGCCCCGGAGAGGCGAGCCAGGCCACCCATGGCGTGCTGTTCCTGGACGAGCTGCCCGAGTTCTCTCGCCAGGCCCTGGAGGTGCTGCGCGAACCCCTGGAGAATGGGCGCATCACCATCTCGCGGGCGGCGCGGCAGTCGGACTTTCCCGCCCGCTTCCAGCTGGTGGCGGCCATGAATCCCTGCCCCTGCGGTTACCTCGGCCACCCCTCCGGCCGCTGCCGCTGCACGCCGGAGCAGGTGGCCCGCTACCGCAGCCGTCTGTCCGGGCCGCTGCTGGACCGCATCGACCTGCACATCGAGGTGCCCGCCCTGCCCGAGGCGGAACTGACCCAGGCCGGTGCGGGCGAGGCCTCCATGCCGACGCGCGCACGCGTGTCGCGCGCCCGGGAAGCCCAGGTCCGACGCCAGGGCAAGCCCAATGCCCACCTGGCGGGACGCGAGGTCGACCTGCACTGCCGCGCCGAGACGGCCGCACTGGAACTGCTGAAGCAGGCCATTCGCCGTCTCGACCTCTCGGCCCGCGGCTACCACCGCATCCTGCGCGTGGCCCGCAGCATCGCCGACCTTGCGGGTGCCGAGACCCTGTCGCCCGCGCACGTGGCCGAGGCCGTGCAGTACCGGCGCCTGGCAGGCACGGCCGGCTGAGCCACATGGCCATGCAGCCGCTGGAAAACTGGCGCGAGGAGAAGCGTTCCGCCTGGCTGTACCGCATCGTCTCCGACGCGGAATCCGGCACCCCGCGCCAGGTGCTGTTCCTGGAGCTGGCGCGCGCGGCGGAACGCCAGGCCGAGGCGTGGGCGGACGCCCTGCGGCGGGACGGCCGGCACGTGCCCGCGATCTGGCGTCCCGATCCGCGCACCCGCCTGATCGGCTGGCTCGTCCCACGCCTGGGGGTAGGCACCATGAAGGGCATCCTGGCCGCCATGAAGGTGCGCGGCATGAGCCTGTATCGGGGTCCGCGCCCGCATGGCATACCCATGCGCCTGGAACAGATCGATGCCGGCCAGCAGCGTGCACAGGACGGCAACAACCTGCGCGCCGCCGTGTTCGGCGTGAACGACGGCCTGGTCTCCAACGCCAGCCTGATCCTGGGAGTGGCCGGGGCCGGCGTGGACGCCAGGGTGGTGCTGCTCTCCGGCCTGGCCGGTCTGCTGGCCGGCGCCTTTTCCATGGCGGCGGGAGAATACGTGTCGGTGCGCTCGCAGCGGGAATTCCACGAATACCAGATGGCCCTGGAGCGCCAGGAGCTGGATCAATACCCCCAGGAGGAGGCGGCGGAGCTGGCCCTCATCTACGCCGCCAAGGGCATGGATGCAGCCCAGGCACGCCAGCTGGCCGACCGTCTGCTGCAGGACCCGGATCGCGCCCTGGATACCCTGGCGCGGGAGGAACTGGGCCTGAACCCGGATGCGCTGGGTTCGCCCTGGGGGGCGGCCGCCAGCTCCTTCCTGGCCTTCGCCCTGGGGGCTGGCCTGCCCGTGCTGCCCTATCTGCTGCTGGGGCGTGCGCACGCCCTGGGCGGCGTGGTGGCGGTGACCGGCATCGCCCTGTTCGGCGTGGGCGCCTCCCTCAGCCTGTTCACCGGCCGGCCGGCCCTGTCGGGTGGCCTGCGCATGCTGCTCATCGGTGGCGCAGCCGGCGCGTCGACCTGGGCGATCGGCCGGGCGCTGGGCATGGCTCTCGGCTAAACTCACGGGTCGTCATCGCGCGCACCAGGCCATGAAACGTACCTTCAGCATCGAGTTCTTTCCCCCCAAGACGGAGGAAGGCATCCTCAAGCTGCGGGCCGCCCGCCAACAGCTGGCCCAGCTCAAGCCCAAATTCTTCTCCGTGACCTTCGGCGCCGGCGGCTCCTCCCAGGATCGCACCCTGGAGACCGTGCGCGAGATCCAGGCCGAGGGCCTGGCCGCAGCGCCGCATCTGTCCTGCGTGGGCTCCACCCGGGCAAGCATCCGCCAGATTCTGCGGCTGTATCAGACACATGGCATCCGCCACATCGTCGCCCTGCGCGGCGACCTGCCCTCGGGCATGCCCGATCCCGGTGAATTGCGCTACGCCAACGAGCTGGTGGAGTTCATCCGCCAGGAGACCGGCGACTGGTTCGAGATCGAGGTGGCGGCCTATCCTGAGACCCACCCCCAGGCGCGCAGCTACCGGGAAGACCTGCTCAACTTCCGGCGCAAGTGCGAGGCCGGCGCCAACGCGGCCATCACCCAGTACTTCTTCAATACCGATGCCTATTTCAACTTCCTCGACGACTGCGCTGAGCTGGGCCTGAGCCTGCCCATCGTGCCCGGCATCATGCCCATCTCCAACTATGGCCAGCTGGCACGCTTTTCCACCCTGTGCGGCGCGGAAATCCCGCGCTGGCTGGGCCGCAAGCTGGAAGGCTACATGGACGACACCGCTTCCATCCGCGCCTTCGGCCTGGATTTCGTCACCGGCCTGTGCGAGCGCCTGTTGGCGGGCGGCGCGCCGGGACTGCACTTCTACACCCTGAACCAGGCCGGTCTCACCAGCACCCTGTGGCAGCGCCTGGGCCTGGGAGAATAAGACCGACGCACGGGCACGCGGCCCGCAGCCCCCGGCTGGAACCGCCTATATAAGTAGCGTGCACCAAGGAGGCAAACATGCGCATCTTGCTGGCAGACGATCATCCCCTGTTCCGGGAAGGCCTGAAGCCCGTCCTGGCGAAGCTGGATGCGGAGGTTGAACTGGTGGAGGCCATGGATTACCCCACCGCCTTCGCCACCATGCACCGCATGCGCCACCTGCACGGCGGCGTGGACCTGGCGCTGCTCGACCTGTACATGCCCGGCATGGACGGCGTGGAAGGCATCCTGCGCTTCCGTGCGGCCTTCCCGGACATACCCGTGGTGGTGCTGTCGGCCGCGGAACAGGTCATGGACATCCAGAAACTGCTGGCCGCCGGCGCCCTGGGTTACATCACCAAGGCCTCGCCCAGCGACGTCATCCTGAGTGCCCTGCGCCTGGTGCTGGCGGGTGGGGTGTTCATCCCGCCCAGCCTGCTGGACAGGCCCGGCGTGCCGGTGGGCCTGTCCACGCACGTCCGCAACAGCGCCCTGACTTCCCGGCAGATCGAGGTGCTGGGCGAGCTGGCCAAGGGCCTGAGCAACAAGCAGATCGCCAAGACCCTGGAGGTCACCGAGGGCACGGTGAAAATCCACCTGGCCGCCATCTTCCGCAGCCTCCAGGTCAACAACCGCACCGAGGCGGTACTGGTGGCCCAGAAGATGGGGCTGCACAAGCGCCGCTGAACCACGTACACCCCTCCCGCGCGAGCCGCCCTTGCCTGCCTCTCCGCCCATCTCCAATCCGTCCCACACCCTGAACCTGCGGCTGCGCATCCTGGTGGTCGCCCTGCTGCCCATGCTGGTGGCGGTTGGCCTGTTCGCCGCCTACTTCACCCACCGCAGCATCTCCAAGGCGGAAGCCAATCTGACCATGCGGGGCACGGATGCCGCGCGCCGTCTGGCCGAGGGAATCGCCTTCGACCTGTTCACGGGCAACCTGCCCAATGTCAAACGCCAGATGGATCTCGAACGCGGCAGCCTGGCTGCCCAGACCGTGGCGGTCGCCGACCGGCGCGAATGGATCCTGCTCAGCGGCGTGGCCGATCCCCTGCCCCTGCCCAACGGATCCACGCCCCCCCTGGTGCAGCGCCGGAATCGCCTGTATTTCTTCACGTATCCGGTCACCCTGCCCGCCCCCGGCGAGCAGGACCCGTATCTGGACGCCCATCCGCCACCCGACCAGCCTTTTGCCTATGTCGTGCTGGCCATGACACGCGCACCCGTCGAACTGGCCCGCTCCCAGGTCAGCCTGGCGGCGGCCGGCATGTCCATCATCAGCATCGGCCTGGCCCTGGTGCTGGCCTGGCGCCTGTCCGGGGTCGTAAGCCAGCCCCTGCAGGCCATCACCCGGGCCGTGGCCCGCATCTCCCAGGGTGAATGGAGCGAGCGCATCCGCGAGGACTCACCGGGCGAGATCGGCGCGCTGCAGCAGGGCATCAACCGCATGGCCATACGACTGGAGGAAAACCAGCGCATCCTGGAAGCCACGGCCGAGCTGCGCGCGCAGAAGCAGCAGGCGGAATCCGCCAACCTGGCGAAGAGCCGCTTCCTGGCTGCCGCAAGCCATGACCTGCGCCAGCCGCTGCATGCCCTGACCCTACTGGTGGAAGCGCTCAGTGAACGCCTTACGGACGGCGAGACCCTGCGCCTGGCCGAACATATCGGTGCCTCCGCCAGCAGCATGGAAAGCCTGCTCAATGCCCTGCTGGACCTGTCCCGCCTGGATGCGGGTGCGGTGCAGTCCCGGCCGGAATGCTTTCCTCTCAGGCAGGTGATGGACCGCCTCGAACAGCAGTTCAGCCACATGGCCAGTGCCAAGGGCCTGCGTCTGCGCATGCACGCCGGCAATGCCTGGCTTTTCACCGATCCGGTCCTGCTGGAACGCATCCTCGCCAACCTGATCTCCAACGCCCTGCGCTATACGGACACGGGTGGTGTCCTGGTGGGGGTCCGACGCGTGCAGGACAACTGGCTGCGGCTGGAGGTGCGCGATACGGGCAAGGGGATTCCCGAGGCCTTCCAGACACATGTGTTCGAGGAATATTTCCAGCTGTCCAACCCCGAGCGCCACCGCGACAAGGGCCTGGGCCTGGGCCTGGCCATCGTCGCCCGCCTGGCCCGCCTGCTGGGCAGCCAGGTTCACGTGCAATCCCAGCTGGACAAGGGCTCATGCTTTCACCTGCGCTTTTCCCGCTGTCATCCCCGTACGCAGGAGGAACAGGCGCACAGCCCGGCCAGGGGCATCGCCATGCCCCTGGAACACGCCCTGGTGGCCTTCATCGACGACGATACCGCCATCCTGGAGGCCATGGTGCAGGTCTTCGATCAGTGGGGCGTGGCCCTGGCCGCCGGTGAGGACGGTGAGCAGGTACGCCAGGAACTGATCGAGCTGGGCCGCAGGCCGGACGTCATCCTGTCCGACTACCGACTCAAGAACGGCCGCACCGGCATCGAGGCCATCGCCAGCCTGCAGGCGGCCTTCGGCCCCCTGCCCGCGGCACTGATCACCGGCGACACGGCCCCGGACACCATCCAGGCCCTGCACCTGTCTGGCCTGCCGGTGCTGCACAAACCACTGAAGCCCGCCAAACTACGGGCCTTTCTCTCACACCTGCTGGCGCAATCCGCCACTCCCCCCAGCGTATGATCAAGATGCTTTCCCTCGCGCTCATCGCCCTGGGTGCCCTGCTGGCGCCCGCCTACTGGGTGTACGCCAAGTTCTATACCGGCAGCCAGGCACAGCGGCTGGACCTGACAGTGGCCGAAGGCTGGGCGGCCGAGGCGCGGCGCTGGGTCTCGCCGGACTTCGTCCTGAATCCGGACATGGCACCCGTGGGCCTGGTCCTGCTGGCGCAGGGGCACTTCTCTCCCAACATGGACGAGAGCAAGCCCCCGCGCGACCTGTATGCCGTCACCCTGTACCGCCAGGGGGAGGCCGCGCAGCCGCTGCAGATCTCCCTGGGCGTGAGTCAGGTGACCGACACCAACCCCAGTTTCCGCGAGCATCTGCTGCTCATGCAGCACGTCCAGCCCGGCACCTACCGCATGGAAGTCACGGCACTGAAGCCGCCCGTCATCCAGATCGAGCGCATGCAGCTGCAGGTGCGCCAGCACCTGCACGAACCCGACCCACGCATCGTCACCGCTGGCATCGTCGTCTTCATCCTGGGCCTGCTCGGCCTGGTGATCGGCTGAAACGGTGCGTGCCGGAGCATGCGGGACACGGTCATTCGCGTGACGACGCGGGCCGCAGCCGCGCAAGCTCGTCCGGCCCCAGCCAGCGCCAGGCGCCGACGGGCAGGTCCGCCGGCAGCCGCAAACCGCCCACGGACACACGCGCCAGGGCCTCCACCCGGTTCCCCGCCGCGGCGATCATGCGCCTGACCTGGTGATAGCGTCCCTGCGTGATCGTCAGCCTCAGCAAGTGTCCGCTCACTTGCTCGCAGACCGAGGCGGAAACAGGTTCCGGGTCGTCGCGCAGCACCACCCCCAGGCGCAGGGCACGCAACTGTTCCTGCGTGAGGGCATGCCGGGTGGTCACCTCATACACCTTGGGCAAGGCATATCTGGGCGAGGTGAGGCGGTGCAGGAAGGTACCATCATCGGTGAGCAACAGCAGGCCGGTGGTATCCACATCCAGGCGGCCCACGGGCTGCACCCCACGTTGCCGCAATTGCGCGGGCAGCAGGTCGAGCACGCCGGCATGCTGCCGGGGTGCTCGCGAACACTCGAATCCGGGCGGTTTGTGCAGCATCACATAGGCCCTTTCCCGGTAGCGCCAGTGCTGGCCATCCACCGTGAACGCCAGTTCCGCCGGCGGCAGTTCACACAGGGGGTTGTCGATCACGGCCTCCCCCACCCGTACCCTGCCATCACGAATCATTTGCCGGCAAGCCCTGCGGCTGCCGAAGCCCTGGGTGTGCAGGATGCGCTCCAGGCTGAGCGTGGGGATCGCGGGCATGGCGGCACCTCGCGTACAGGATGAAAACCGTATTCGGCATGTTGGGTGTGACGGTGCCACACCAGGCTACCCCGTCCCGTCATGCAAGACCCGCACGGAATGGTGCATATGCATCATGACGTGAGTTTACACATGCCCAGGTGCGGCGCCGAGACCTGCCAGAAAGGTCAAAAAATATCATGTTTATTCATTGGCTTGTTCAGTTGTTTCTTGCATGGCTTGAATATTGCTTGAGGAAGATGTGTTTCACGCTGCGGTCAGTCCTTGAAGGAGAAGAATCATGCAATCCAGGCTTTCTCTGTTCACCCTGTTGCTCACGGTGCAATTCGCCCTGCCGTCTCCTGCCACGGCTGCCCTTGCGGGCAATCCCAGCCTCAACCTGGACCAATACACGGATTTCACCACCTGGAACCTGTACGGCTCTGCCACGGCGGTCAATTTCATTGACGAGGGCTATCAGTTCAGCATCCTGCATCTGACTCAGGCGGGTACCGGCAATCAGGGTGGTGCGGCCTTTGCTCCCACCCCAACCATGCTGGATTTCGACCTGCCTTTCAGCATGGGTTTTTATTTCATGGTGCCACCGGGCACCATCCATGGCGATGGCATGACCTTTGTCCTCAGCCCCAATGACCCACAAACGATCAACGGCGGGGCCGGGCTGGTGCCCAGCACGGGTTCCGACCTGGGCTACGCCTACACGGGGTTGGGTGGCCGCGCGTTCGCCATCGATACCTTCAATTTTCCGGGCGAACCCGTGGCGCCCAGCATCCAGTGGCTCGGCAACGATTCCGGCATCCCGCTCGCATATACGGAATCCGGTCTGGATATCGATGATCTCCTCAACGACGATTCGGAGGATCCCTGGTACGCGTACATCAGCTATGTGCCATCCGGCAATGGCGATCAGACCGGGATCCTCACAGGCATGGTGAGTGGGCTATATCAAGGCAGTTTGGTCAGTTTCAGCGTGGTCGATAACGTCGACGGCAATGCCGAGGGCCTGCATGGTGTAGCGCTGTATTACGGCTTCACCGCCGCCAATGGCCTGGCAGACGACGGGCACCTGGTGGGCACGGCCATGCCCGTGCCCGAACCCCAGGCCTGGGTCATGATGCTGGCCGGTCTTGGCCTGCTGGGCTTCGTGGCACGCGCGCGCAGGGCCTGATACCCGAATCCCTGCCCATAGGCCATGCAAACGGCGGCCGTAGCCGCCGTTTGCATGGGGTGTCGCTCCCTCAGACGTCCAGGTTGCGGACCCCCAGGGCGTTGGTCTCGATGAAATTGCGGCGCGGTTCCACCTCCTCTCCCATGAGGGTGGTGAAAATGCCATCTGCGGCGATGGCATCCTCGATCTGTACCTTCAGCAGGCGGCGCACCGCCGGATCCATGGTGGTTTCCCAGAGCTGCTCCGGGTTCATCTCGCCCAGGCCCTTGTAGCGCTGGATGCCCAGGTTCTTCTTCACTTCTCCCAGCAGCCAGTCCAGGGCCTGACGGAAGTCCTGGGCCGGAGAGCGGGCCTCGCCACGACGGATTTCGGCGCCCGCGCGCAGCAGGCCCGCGAGGATCTCGGCAGTGTGGCGCAGCTGCTCGTAGTCACCACTTTCGATGAAGTAGGCGTCCAGATAACTGGTATGGGCGATACCGTGGCGGGTACGGGTGATTTCCAGGCGCCAGGCCGAACCGGCATCGGCTTCCGGCGGCATGGGCACCACCCGCACCGGCCCGAGCTTGCCCAGCTCCTCGCGCAGGCTATCTGCCGCGGCGTGCGCCCCGACCTCATCGCCCAGCGAAACGGCGGGCACGCGCAGCAGGCTGTAGAGCACGTCCGCATCCATGCGGCGCGCCAGACGCTCGATTATGGCCTCGGACAGGAGATACTCGCGCGCGATGCGCTCGAATGCGTCGTGCGTCAGGGGCTCGGCGCCGGATTCTGGGATCAACTGCGCGCCGTTCAGGGCCTCCCGCAACAGATATTGCTTCAGCTCGTAATCATCCTTGAGATAGGTCTCCCGCTTGCCCTGCTTCACCTTGTACAGGGGTGGCTGGGCAATGTAGATATGACCGCGCTCCACCAGTTCGCTCATCTGGCGATAGAAGAAGGTCAGCAGCAGCGTGCGGATGTGCGAGCCGTCCACATCCGCATCGGTCATGATAATGATGCGGTGGTAGCGCAGCTTGGTGGGATCGAAGTCATCCTTGCCGATGCCGGTGCCCAGGGCCGTGATCAGCGTGACCACTTCCTGGGAGGACAGCATCTTGTCGAAGCGCGATTTCTCGACGTTGAGGATCTTGCCCTTGAGGGGCAGGATGGCCTGGAACTTGCGGTCACGGCCCTGCTTGGCGGAACCGCCGGCGGAATCACCCTCCACCAGGTACAGCTCGCACAGGGCCGGGTCCTTCTCCTGGCAATCGGCCAGCTTGCCCGGCAGACCGGCGGAATCCAGCACGCCCTTGCGCCGTGTCATCTCACGTGCCCTGCGCGCGGCCTCACGGGCGCGCGCAGCTTCAACGATCTTGCCGCAGAGGGTCTTGGCATCCAGGGGCTTTTCCAGCAGATATTCCGCCAGCTTGGCGGACACCACTTCCTCCACTGCCGGGCGGGCCTCGGAGGACACCAGCTTCATCTTGGTCTGGGAAGAGAACTTGGGATCGGGCATCTTCACGGACAGTACGCAGGCCAGGCCCTCGCGCATGTCATCACCGCTGATGTCCACCTTGGCCTTTTTGGCGATCTCGTTTTCCTCGATGTACTTGTTGATCACCCGCGTCATGGCGGCGCGCAGGCCCGTGAGGTGGGTGCCACCATCCTGCTGCGGGATGTTGTTGGTGAAGCACAGTACCTGTTCCTGGTAGCCGTTGTTCCACTGCATGGCCACCTCGACGCTGATGACGGCGCCGCTGGCGTTGTTTTCTCCGCTCGCATGGAATACGTTGGGGTGCAGCACGTGCTTGTTGCGGTTGATGTATTCCACGAATCCCTTCACTCCGCCGGAAAAAGCAAAGTTCTCCGTACGCCCGTCGCGCTCGTCGATGAGCTCGATCTTCACGCCGTTGTTGAGGAAGGAAAGCTCGCGGATGCGCTTGGAGAGGATGTCGTAATGGAATTCCACTTGGCCGAAGATTTCCTCGTCGGCCATGAAATGCACCTCCGTACCGCTGCGCGTGGTATCTCCGAGGACACGCAGGGGCGATACCTCCACGCCATTGTGGATCTCCACGACGCGGTTGATCGGCTTGCCACGCTCGAACTCCAGGAGGTGCCTTTTGCCATCCCGGTGAATGACGAGGCGCAGCCATCTGGACAGGGCGTTGACGCAGGACACCCCCACGCCATGCAGGCCCCCCGAAACCTTGTAGCTGTTCTGATTGAACTTGCCGCCGGCATGCAGCACACACATGACGATCTCGGCCGCAGAGCGCCTGGGTTCGTGCCTGTCGTCGAACTTGATGCCCGTGGGAATGCCGCGCCCGTTATCGCTGACCGAAATGGAGTTGTCCGGGTGGATGATGACCTTGATATCGTCGCAATAACCGGCCAGGGCCTCGTCGATGGCGTTGTCCAGGACCTCGAACACCATATGGTGCAGGCCGGTGCCATCCGAAGTGTCACCGATATACATGCCCGGGCGCTTGCGCACCGCTTCCAGTCCCTCCAGCTGCTGGATGCTGGACTCGTCGTAACCACCGTTGCCGCCGTTTTGCTGTTCCACGTGAAACCTTCTTAGCTAGGGAATGGAAAGAGACGGGCCGGCGCAGGCGCGCTCCCGCTTCATGCTCTTTGGTGCTCCACCCATGTCAGATGCGCATGGGCATGACCACATAATGAAAACTGGCGTTCTCCGGCAGGCTGATCAGCATGGAACTGGTGGGGTCTCCGAACGAGCAGGCGACGACATCGCTCTCCAGATTGTTGAGTGCATCCTGCAGGTACTGGACATTGAAACCGATATCCAGCGGTTCGCCCTGGTAATCGATGTCCAGTTCTTCCTGGGCCTCTTCCTGCTCGTTGTTGCTGCAGGCGATGCGCAGACTGCCGGTGGTCAGTGCCAGGCGCGCGCCCCGGTACTTGTCATTGGTGAGGATGGCCGCGCGCGCCAGGGACTGGGACAGACGCGCGCGCTCGATGACGAATGCCTTGTCATGCCCCTGGGGTATGACACGCTGCCAGTCCGGGAACTTGCCATCCACCACCTTGCTGCGCAGCTCGAAGTCGGAGCGCCGGAAGACCACCTGGTTCGGACTCACCCGCAGGTGCACGGCCTCATCACCGTCTCCCAGCAGCTTGACCAGTTCGAGCACGACCTTGCGCGGCAGGATTACGTCCACCTCCTGATCGAGCTCTTGCGGAAGATCCAGCGCATCCACTGCCAGACGGTGCCCGTCGGTGGCCGCCGCGGTCAGGCGTCCGCCGCGCAGGGACAACAGCATGCCGTTGAGATAATAGCGGATGTCCTGCACGGCCATGGAGTACTGCACCCGGCTCAGCAGCCGGCGCAGCTGTGCCTGCGGCAGACTCAAGGACAAGCCCTGGCCTTCGGGAACCTGCAGCCTGGGAAATTCCCGCGCGGGCAGGGCATGCAGGCTGAACCTGCTGCGCCCGGCCTGGATCCTGAGTTGCTCTCCCGTCAGGTCCAAGGAAAGCGGATCGATCCCATCCAGGGAACGGCAGATATCCAGAAACTTGCGTGCGGAAACCGTGAAGGCGACATCCGCCGTGCCCTGTTCTTCCGCCCAGGTACTGATCTCCATCTCCAGATCCGTGGCTACGAAGGCTGCCCGTCCGCCACTCACTTCCACCAATACGTTGGAGAGTATGGGCAGGGTGTGCTTACGCTCCACCACGCCGGCCACGGCCTGCAGCGGCTTCAGCAAGGCGTCCTTCGAAGATTTCATTACAAGCATTTGTCTCTTCCTGTTGGTGATGATGTATCCCGGGTCGGGCTGTGAACAAGTGCGCAATCCATATAAAAATCAACGCATTGTACTGTGCACAAGAGGGTTGACGTCCTGGGGATCGGATCGGGAGGCATTGTGGATAAGTCTGCCTCACCCTGAAATTTCCGCGGTTGTCCACACCGGCTACAGTAATGATCCACAGAATCCCGCATACCATGCGCGTCGTTCTACCCAGTCAGGACCTGGACGAGCAGATGGTGGTCTCGACGCAGGGACGGATCCGTGGCCTTCAGTTCCTCGATCTTGGCACAGGCATGCAGGACGGTGGTGTGGTCCCGCCCGCCAAAGGACTGGCCGATTTCCGGAAAGGACAGGGCGGTGAGCTCGCGCGCCAGGAACATGGCCATCTGCCTGGGACGTGCCAGGTTGCGGGTACGTTTTTTCGAGAACATGTCCGCTACCTTGATCTTGTAATAGTCCGCCACGGTTTTCTGTATGTTTTCGATGGAGATCTGTCGGTTTTGCACGGCCAGAAGGTCCTTGAGGGCCTCCTTCGCCACCTCGACGGACACCGGCAGTTTGTTGAAGCGGGCGTAGGCGACGACGCGCTTGAGCGCGCCCTCGAGTTCGCGCACGTTGGAACGCACCTGCTTGGCAATGAAGAAGGCCGTGCCTTCGTCCAGGATGGCCTTGTCCTGACGGGCCTTGTTCAGCAGGATGGCCACGCGCATTTCCAGCTCCGGTGGATCCAGCATGACCGTAAGGCCCCAGCTGAAGCGGGACTTCAGCCTTTCCTCGATGCCTTCCATGTCCTTGGGGAAGGTATCGCTGGTGATGATGACCTGCTTGTGCTCTTCGATGAGGGTATTGAAGGTGTAGAAGAACTGCTCCTGGGTGCGCTCCTTGCCGGCAAAGAACTGGATGTCATCGATGAGCAGCAGGTCCAGGGAGTCGTAGCGCTGCTTGAAGGCATCGTAGGCGTTCGCGCGCAGGGCCCGCACCATGTCCGAGACATAGCGGTCGGCATGGATATACAACACCTTGGCCTTGGGATTGCGCTGCGCGACCCGGTTGCCGATGGCCTGGATGAGGTGGGTCTTGCCCAGACCCACGCCACCATATACGAACAGGGGGTTGTAGCCGGAGCCCGGATTGTCCGCCACCTGCAGGGCGGCGGCACGAGCCAGGTCATTGGCCTTACCCGGGACAAAACTGTCGAAGTTGAACAGGGGGTTGATGCGGCTGTCCGGGTTGGCACGGGGCTCGATACTTGCCGCCTGGGCCTTTTCGGTCTTCCCGGTACTTTCCCGTGGCGGAGGATCGCCGGTCACGTGCCGCACCGCGCCGGTATCCTGCTCAACCGGGGCCTTGCCGCTGGCGATGGCGAGGGACACCCGGGTGTGCTCCGGGAAGAAAGTCTGTGCCAGGACCTCCACCTCGGGCAGAAACCTGTTGCGCACCCACTGCGCCACGAAATTGTTGGGCGCCGTCAGTACCACGTTACCGGGCATCTGCCGCACGCTCAGGGGGCGGATCCAGGTATTGAGTTGCTGTGGGTTGAGACTCCGCTCGAAATGGGCAAGGCAATGGCTCCAGAAATCGTCCATGAGCGGCGTCGAGAGGCAGAGAAGGAGAAAAATGGAGGTGACGGCAAGTCGGTATGCATTCTATCACCGCCCCCTAGAACGCAGGAAAAGATTGACAAATCATGGGTCTATGCGTCTAATGGCACGCTTTTCTCCAGACGCCTCCTGGCGGCCGTTTACGAGGTTCCTCCATGAAACGCACCTATCAGCCTTCCGTTGTCCGCCGCAAACGCACCCATGGTTTTCGCGCGCGCATGCGCACCCGCGGCGGGCGGGCGGTCATCAATGCCCGCCGTGCCAAGGGCCGCAAGCGCCTGGCGGTCTGAGAGCCGGCGCGCAGGGGAACCCGTCGGGACGTAGCGGGGGAAACGGGCTCGCTGTCGCCAGCCGGGTGCCGTGGTGCCGTGCTGGACACCCGCGCGTGACGGACCAATCCTTCGGCTGGTACAGGAAGCTGCGCAAAGCGGATGAGTTCTCATCCGTTTTGCGCTTTCGCTGTGGCTGGCAGGGTCGACTCATGGATGTACGTGCAGGCCCCAACGGCCTGGGCTACGGCCGCCTGGGCATGATCGTGCCCAAGCGCCTGGTGGTCAGTGCGGTGAAACGCAACCGCATCAAGCGCCTGATACGCGAATGCTTCAGGCAGCGGCAGTCGGAACTCGCCGGTTTGGATATCATTGCCCGTCTCAGGGCCAGCGCCACGGACCATCCTGCGGATGAAACCCGCCTGCGGGATGATTTCCTCAAGGGAATGGCCGCATGCCGGGCCTGCGTACGCGGCCGCCGGCATCATCCCAACGATACTGAATAGCCTTCATGGACACCCAGCGCATCCTCGCCTTCGTCGTGTTTTCCTTTTCCCTATTCCTGCTATGGGGGAATTGGCAGGAATACAACCATCCGAAGCCGGCCGCCACGACCAGGGCTGCCGGCGTCACCGGTCAGGAGGCGGACGTCCCCAGTGCGCCGGCCCAGGCCGGACGGGTGGGCACGGATGCGCGGCCCGAGACCGCCGTGGTGCAGCGGGGCGCGCGTGCCAGGGTGGTCACCGATGTACTCACGGCCGAGATCGATGCGCATGGCGGCGACCTGCGCGACATGCAACTGCTGCGCTATCGCCAGGATGGCGATACCGACCAGACCTTCCGTCTGTTCGAGGAGAAGCCGGGACACAATTACTTTGCCCAATCGGGCTTCGTGGGCGGCCAGTTGCCCAGCCACAAGACGGTTTTTCAGCTCACTCCGGGCGAATACCGCATGCAGGACGGAAAAAATGAATTGCGCGTGGTGCTGAGCGCGGACATGAACGGCGTGAGGGTACAGCGCACCTATGTCTTCCACCGGGGCAGCTATGTGGTGGATCTGGAAACCAAGGTAGTCAACCACGGCACCACGCCGGTCTCGGGCAATCCCTATTACCAGTTCCTGCGCCATGGCAACCCGCCGGAAGGCCAGTCCTATTTCCTCTACAGCTTTACCGGTCCGGCGGTGTATACGGAGGAAGGCAAGTTCCAGAAGATCAAGTTCGAGGACATCGCCAAGGGTAAGCAGGACTATGTGCGCCAGGCCAGGGATGGCTGGCTGGGCATGGTGCAACACCACTTCTTCGCCGCCTGGCTCAGCCCGGACCCGGCGGATACCTCCCCGCGTGACTTCTATACACGCGCCCTGGGGCAGGGCCAGTACAGCGCCGGGATCATCCAGCCCGCCATCCGCGTCGAGCCGGGCGCGGAAAAAACCCTGTCCATGCGGCTGTACGCGGGCCCTCAGGAACTGGAAAAGATCAAGACCCTGGCCCCCGGCCTGAACCTGGTGGTGGATTACGGTTGGCTGAAAATCCTCGCCTACCCCATCTTCGTGGCCCTGAGCTGGCTGCACAGGCTGGTGCAGAACTGGGGTGTGGCCATCATCCTGCTCACCGTGCTCATCAAGCTGGCCTTCTACCCCCTGTCGGCCGCCAGCTACAAGTCCATGGCCAAGATGCGCAAGCTCGCGCCCCGCCTGCAGCGTCTGAAGGAGCGCTATGGCGATGACCGCCAGAAGCTGCATGAACAGATGATGAAGATCTACCAGGAGGAGAAGATCAATCCCTTGGGCGGCTGCCTGCCCATCCTCATCCAGATTCCCGTCTTCATCGCCCTGTATTGGGCGCTGCTGGGCGCGGTGGAGCTGCGTCAGGCGCCGTTCGCGCTGTGGATCACCGACCTGTCCAAGCCGGACCCCTACTATGTGCTGCCCATCATCATGGCCATCACCTCCTTCATCCAGGTGAAGCTGTCGCCCTCCTCACCGGACCCGGTGCAGCAGAAAGTCATGATGGCCATGCCGATCATCTTCTCGGTGATGTTCCTGTTCTTCCCGGCGGGCCTTGTGCTGTACTGGCTGGTCAACAACGTCCTGTCCATCCTGCAGCAATGGCAGATCAACAGGATGATCGAGGTTGGCGCAAAGGCTGCCAACGATAGTAAGCACTGACATTCTGGGACAGTCGCCGGGATCGGGTCCCGTCCTTGAGTACCGATACCATTGCCGCCATCGCCACGCCCCCGGGGCGCGGCGGCATCGGTGTGGTCAGATTGTCCGGGCCGGATCTGAAACCCTTCATGCAGGGCCTGCTGGGTCGTGACCTGCGGCCCCGGCATGCGCATCGTGTCCGCTTCCTCGACGCCCACGGCCGGGTGCTGGACGATGGCATCGCCCTGTGGTTTCCTGCCCCGCATTCCTTTACCGGTGAGCATGTGCTGGAGCTCCAGGGCCATGGCGGGCCCTTCGTCCTGCAGGGCGTGCTGGAACGCTGTCTGGAGCTGGGTGCCCGGCTGGCGCAGGCCGGTGAATTCAGCCGCCGCGCCTTCCTCAACGACAAGCTGGACCTGGCGCAGGCCGAGGCCATCGCCGACCTCATCGATGCCGGCAGCCGCCAAGCCGCGCGGTCCGCCCTGCGTGCACTGGAAGGGGACTTCTCGCGCGAGGTCAATGCGCTGAAGGAGGCCCTGATCCAGCTGCGCATGCTGGTGGAGGCCACCCTGGACTTTCCCGAGGAGGACATCGATTTCCTGCGGCAGGCGGATGCCTGGGGGCGACTGGAGGCCATTGCCGGACAGCTGGAGGGTGTGCTTGCGAGCACGCGCCAGGGCGTGCTCCTGCGGGACGGCCTCGATGTGGTGCTCATCGGCCAACCCAACGTGGGCAAGTCCAGCCTGCTCAACCGGCTGGCCGGCTTCGAGGCAGCCATCGTCACGGATGTGGCGGGCACCACCCGGGATACCCTGCGCGAGGTCATCCAGATCGAGGGCGTGCCCCTGCATATCCTCGACACCGCCGGCCTGCGGGACAGCGCGGATTCCGTGGAACGCCTGGGCATCGAACGCACCTGGGCGGCCGTCGCCAAGGCCGATATCGCACTCCTGCTGATCGATGCCCAACACGGCGTGGGGGAGGCGGAAACGGCCATACTCGGACGCCTGCCCGGGATCCCGGTACTCACCCTGCACAACAAGATCGACCTGACCGGGGAGGCGCCCCGGATCGGCGAGGACGGTAGCGATATCTGGCTTTCAGCCCGCACGGGCAGCGGCCTGGATCTGCTGCGCGCGCGTCTGCTGGAACTGGCGGGATGGCAGCAAAGCGGGGAAGGTGTTTACATGGCCCGTGTGCGACACGTGCAAGCCCTCACCCGCGCGCGCGTGCATGTCCGGGCTGCCCGGGAGGCGGACCGACAGCTGGAGCTGCTCGCCGAGGAATTGCGTCTGGCGCACCGGGCCCTGGGTGAGATCACTGGCGAGTTCAGCGCCGACGACCTGCTGGGTGTGATCTTCGCGCAGTTCTGCATCGGAAAATAACAAGCCTTCCGGCATAGTCCGAAGCCTTCCGCAAAACCCCCGTAAGCCCGCGTAACTGCGGGCTTTTTGTCCCGCGGTCGGCTTGCATGTTGCGCACAGATTGGCCATGCCCCTGCGGATGCACACGACCGCGGGCGCATGCCGGGCGTGAAGCTGGGGTGGCGCCTTCTCAAGGTCTGCCCCAGCGCCTCCTACACCGCCGCCCCGATGCCCGCCTTGGCGCTGGCCTTGCGCTCGATACCGCGCCGTGCAAGCCCGACGATGGTGGGCTGACGTTCGATGGCGTGGGGCGATCAGATCGTTGACGCGCGAGCGAAGGAAATCTTCGGTGACGGGCGGGCAGGCAGCAAGGCAGAACACCTGGAGATCTGCCTCTTGGCGAGTTCAAGCCGTGCGTTCCGGTCTTCGGCTATCACCCCAGCAGGCATGTGTCCATGCCGGTTCCGGGGGGTTTTCAGGAACGACCGGGTAGAGCCGTCAGAACACCCAGGCCCTGGCGCTGCGGCCATGCGCCAGGTCGGCTTCGTTCATGGCGGCAAAGGAAAAAAGGCCCGGCCGTGGCTGCGCCCGCTCCACTTCGTGATAGAGATGCCAGCGCATGCCGGAGAGGGACATGAGCTCGTCGAGGACATCGGCGGGGAAGCCCTGGCGTCCGCCCCTGCTGTCCAGCAGGAGATCGTCCAGGTACAGGTCGATCTGACCGGTCTTCCACAGGGCGCACAGTTCGCGCGCGATATGCGGAAATCGGGTTTCGATGGCCGAGCGTTCCTTGTCCGTCGGTATCGGCGCAGCCAGGGGTTTCAATTCATTGATCAGGTCCCACATGATAACGGCCTCCAGTAAGGATTTATCCTTTACCTAGCAATACCTGTGCCATATTTTTTAGACAAGAATGGTTGCATATCAATGTGTTACATGTATGGCACGTGTGTTTCCCAGGTGCGTGGGCCACTTGATCCGGCGAATCCGACGCTAATGACGACTTCCTGACGATGGCGCCCCCTCCTCCCCTGAGCTGGCGCGAGATCCTGGGGGAACTGCGCGCCCACCGAGGTGCCTTGGCACGCGGCAACCTGATCGCCATCCTGGCGGTGATCTGCGCAGTGCCCGTGCCCCTCTTCCTGCCGGTACTGGTGGACGAGGTGCTGCTCGGCAAGCCCGGGCCCTTCGTGGCCACTTTTGCACCCTGGTTTCCACCATCCTGGCACGGGCCGGTGCTGTTCATCCTTCTGGCCCTGCTGCTGACGGTGGGGCTGCGTCTGGCATCCATCCTGCTCAACGTCTGGCAGTTGCGCACCTTTTCCCTGGTTTCCAAGGAGTTGGTGTACCACATCCGCGCACGCATGTTGCGGCGCCTGTCACGCATTGCCCTGTCCGAGTATGAGACCCTGGGCTCGGGGCGGGTGACTTCGCATTTCGTGACGGACATGAATGCGGTGGACGGTTTCCTGGGCGCTTCCATCTCCGGCTTCATCGTCGCGGTCCTGTCCCTGGTGGGGGTGGCCGCCATCCTGCTGTGGATGCACTGGCAGCTGGCGCTGTTCATCCTCTTGCTCAATCCCGTGGTCATCGCCTTTTCCACGCGTCTGGGAAAACGCGTGAAGGAGATGAAGAAGCGGGAGAACTCGGCCTTCGAGGTGTTTCAGGAGGCCCTGACCGAGACCCTGGATGCCCTGCACCAGATCCGCGCCATGAACCGGGAACGCTTCTATCTCGCGCGGGTGACGGACAAGGCGGCCCACATACGCAGGCATGCCGCCGCCTTTGCGTGGAAGGCGGATGCCATGAACCGGGTGTCCTTCTTCATCTTCGTCACCGGCTTCGACGTCTTTCGGGCCGTGGCCATGTTGATGGTGGTGTTCTCGGACCTGAGCATCGGCGAGATGCTGGCGGTGTTCAGCTACCTGTGGTTCATGATGTCGCCGGTGCAGGAGATCCTGAATATCCAGTACGCCTGGTATGCGGCCACGGCCGCGCTGACCCGTATCAATGGCCTGTTGGCATTGAAGACCGTGGAGGACGGCCACGGCCGCGCGGACCCCTTTGCGGGCCAGCCCAGCGTGGCCATCCGTCTGGAGAGGGTCAGCTTCGCCTATGACGAGGGTGAGTCCATCCTGGATGAAGTGAGCCTGGACATCGCCCCGGGGGAGAAGGTGGCCCTGGTAGGGGCCTCGGGAGGCGGAAAGTCCACCCTGGTGCAGGCCCTGCTGGGACTGTATCCCCTGCGCGGTGGGCATATCTTCTTTGGCGGCGTGGAAGTGGGCGAGGTGGGCTGGGAGCGCGTGCGCGAGCATGTGGGCGTGGTGCTGCAACATCCGGTGCTGTTCAACGCCAGCGTGCGGGAGAATCTTTGCATGGGCCGCCGGCTGAGTGACGAGCAGCTGTGGCAGGCCCTGGACATTGCGCAGCTCAGGGATTTCATCGCCGGGATGCCGGGGGGCCTGGACAGCATCGTGGGCAGGAGCGGCGTGCGCCTGTCCGGAGGCCAGCGCCAGCGCCTGGCCATTGCCCGCATGGTGCTCGGCCAACCCAAGGTGGTGATCCTGGACGAGGCCACTTCCGCCCTGGACAGTGAGACCGAACACCGCCTGCTGACCGCCATGTCCGGCTTCCTGGCGGGGCGCACCACGCTCATCATCGCGCACCGCCTGTCGGCCGTGCGCCAGGCCGAGCGCATCCTGGTGTTCGAAAACGGCCGCATCGTGGAAGAGGGCAACCACGCCAGCCTGATGCAGCAGGGCGGGCTGTATCACAAACTGTATGCCCATGCCTGAGTGCCGTTTCACGTGAAACTTCGCGTGAGCCAGGTTCTTCGCATGCGATTCGGGCAAGCGGGGCACGCCACGGATATGCACGCATCCGTCACCCTTCCCGGCCCGCCATGATCACGCCCAACCAGGACAAGGCCCTGCGGCAGCGCACCCGCCAACTGGTCATGCTGCCCAACTGTATCCTGCGGTGGCAGGTGGAGCCACCATGCCGCCCCGAGGCGCCTGCATCATGGTTCGCCGGGCTGTGGCGCAAGGATGACGCGGAGATCCGGATGGCCCTCGTGGCAAGCGTCGAGCGGCTTTCGCCCGAGGCCCTGGCGCAGTTCGTAAGGGCCTACAACGTCTATTTCAGCCTCCTCAACCAGGCGGAGGAAGGCCACCAACTGACGGCCCGGAGGTGCGCGGCGAGATTCGCGCCGGACTGAGCGATTTCCCGCAATCCCTGTTTCAGGCCACGGTGCAGCTCTATCGCGACTTTCACCGTGCCCAGCAGCGACCTCTATGGCGACAGCCTGCCGGTGCTGGAGCCTCCCGTATTCCTGCGATTCGGCTCCGGATCGGTGGCCGGGACGGCCATCCCGGGCTGAGGGTGGAGATTACCGCTCTGGCCTGGTGGATGCAGGCCCAGACCGTACACGAGGAATACATGCGGCGCGTGCAGGCCGTGTCGGCAATGCTCTCCTTCTCCCTGCGGCAGTACCCACGCCGGCCCTCATGAGTGCGTCGACGCGCGACGATCGTCGGTTCGCGCAGGAGTTCTGGTACGCGCCCCACGCAATGCACGCCAGCCCCACCGACGCAAGCCGGCCATCATGGGCCATCGCCTGCGATGCGATCTGGAGCGGGTGCGGCGCGCCATCGAAGGCCAGGACGTGGATCCCCGGCCGGCGGCCTATGCCAGTGCCCAGGTGTTTCTCGACGACCTGCTGCTGATCCGGGACTCCCTGGTGGCGCACGGTGAAGCCGAGGTGGCGGCCCAGGATCTGCAGGGCCTGATCCTGCTGGTGCGCACTTACGGTTCCACATCCTGCAACTGGACGTGCTGCAGGAGTCGTCCCGGCACACGCCGCCGTTGCGGACATCCTGGTCTCGGCCTGGGGCTGCACGAGGCACAGAAACGCATCATCGCCCTGGCAGATGCGCAAGACCTGCCCTGCCGCCTGTTCCATGGTCGGGGGGGACGGTCCCGCCTATTCGGCCATTCCAGCCCTGCCGCCGGTATGGTGCGGGGCGAGACCCGCTTCCCCGAACAGGGCGGGATGGCGTTCTGCAGGCACAACAACCTGGAGACCGCGACCCATGAGCTCACCCTGGGCGTCAGCGGCCTGATCCTTGCCAGTGCGCGTCTGCCCGGGCGTGTGGTGCCGGACCAGGCGGCAGCTCCGGGGATCGTGGCGGAACAGGTCCGGCTGGGCGAGACCCTCTACCATCTGCTCACGGAACGCACCGCGGGTTTTCTCGACTACTTTCACGAGGCCACGCCGGTCCGGGAGATCGGCCTCATGCACATCGGCTCACGCCCCTCGCATCACAGGATGGAGGCGCGCTCGAAGGGGTCGGTGCGCGCCATCGCCTGGGTATGCGCTTCCGCACCCGGCTGTCCCATGCGCAGATGGCCCTGGCGAAGGTGGATATGGGCCTGGCGCAAGAATGTGCGCGGCGGAGCACGGACCAGGAAACGGCCCGGCGGGTATTCACCTTCACCCAGGCTGAATTCGTGCGCACCTGTCGCGAGATCCTGACAGTGACGGAAAGTCGGACCCTGCTGCGGAAAAATCCGGAGCCGGCCATGTCCCTGGCCAGCCGCTGGATTCCCAGGCGGACAGCCCCTGGATGGAACCGCTGCTGCGCGCCATCAACGCCATCACCGCCGGCATCCGTAATACGGGTTGAGCGCAGGGTGCCGCCAATAGGGCGCTGAACCATCCACCGTGCGCCCTTCCGACGCTGGCATGAATGCGGAAATACCGATGGCCAGGGGTCGGACCCACGACGGGGCAATCCGGTGACGAGGTTGCCCTGCAGGCGACGGACCCGTCGGCATCTGCGTGCGCGGTGCGCATTGTTCCACGTGAAACCCGCGTGTGGGCGGCTTAGAATGCATGTCCCTGTAGCCGGCAAGAAGCTGAAATTCATGGATTTTCCGGAGGTATTCGAAGTAATCGTGGTGGGTGGTGGCCATGCCGGCACCGAAGCGGCCCTGGCATGCGCGCGCATGGGTCTGCGCACCCTGCTGCTCACGCACAACATCGAGACCCTGGGAGCCATGTCCTGCAACCCATCCATTGGCGGTATCGGCAAGGGTCACCTGGTGAAGGAAGTGGATGCCATGGGGGGTGCCATGGCCTTGGCCACGGACGAGGCGGGTATCCAGTTCCGCATCCTCAATGCCTCCAAGGGGCCGGCGGTGCGTGCCACCCGCGCCCAGGCCGACCGGGTGTTGTACAGGCAGGCCATCCGCGCTCGCCTGGAGAATCAGGCCAACCTCACCCTCTTCCAGCAGGCCGTGGAGGATCTGATCCTGGCGGGCGGCACGGTGGCGGGGGTGCGCACCCAGCTGGGCATCGCCTTCCGGGCCCGCAGCGTGGTGCTCACCACGGGCACCTTCCTGGCCGGACGGGTGCATGTGGGCCTGGAGAGCTTCCAGGCTGGTCGCATGGGGGACCCACCGGCCGTTTCCCTGGCGCATCGGCTGCGCGAGCTGGACCTGCCCGTGGGCCGCCTGAAGACCGGCACGCCACCCCGGCTCGACGGTCGCGGCATCGACTATGGCGTACTCGCACGGCAGCCCGGGGATGAACCGGTTCCGGTATTTTCCTTCCTGGGCGAGCGAGACATGCACCCCCGCCAGCTACCCTGCTGGATCGCCCAGACCAATGCCCGCACCCATGAGATCATCCGTGCGGGCCTGGATCGCTCGCCCCTGTATACCGGCGTCATCGAGGGGGTGGGCCCGCGCTACTGCCCCTCCATCGAGGACAAGATTCACCGCTTTGCCGACAAGGCCGGCCACAACGTCTTTCTGGAGCCCGAGGGCCTGAGCACCCACGAGGTCTATCCCAACGGCATTTCCACCAGCCTGCCTTTCGATGTGCAGCTGGACCTGGTGCGCTCCATCCGGGGTCTGGAGCAGGTCCACATCCTGCGCCCGGGTTACGCCATCGAGTATGACTATTACGATCCACGAGGCCTGAAACCCAGTCTGGAAACCAAGGCCATCGAAGGCCTGTTCTTCGCCGGCCAGATCAATGGCACCACGGGCTATGAGGAAGCGGCGGCCCAGGGGCTGCTGGCGGGCCTGAATGCCGGCCTGCGCGCGCGTGAGCAGGAGGCATGGTGGCCACGGCGGGACCAGGCCTACCTGGGTGTCATGGTGGACGATCTCACCACACGGGGCGTCCTGGAGCCCTATCGCATGTTCACCAGCCGGGCCGAATACCGCCTCTCCCTGCGCGAGGACAATGCCGACGCCCGTCTCACGGAGATCGGCCGGCGGCTGGGTCTGGTGGATGACACGCGCTGGGAGCGCTTCCAGGCCAAGCAATCGGCCGTGGCGCGCGAGACGGAGCGCCTGAAGTCCACCTGGGTGAACCCTTCCATACTCGCGGCTGAACGGGCCCAGGCTGTGTTGGGCAAGCCCATCGAGCGGGAACACAACCTGTTCGAGTTGCTGCGCCGCCCGGAAGTGCGCTACGCCGACCTCCTTGCCCTGCCCGGGGGCAGCCCCGGCCTGGAGGATGCACAGGCCCGTGCGCAGGTGGAGATCGCCGCCAAATATGCCGGCTACATGGCGCGCCAGCAGGAGGAGGTGGAGCGCCAGCGTGCCCTGGAGGATCAGCCCCTGCCCCACGACTTCGACTATATGGCCCTCGCCGGCCTGTCCATCGAGGTGCGCCAGAAGCTCGAGGCCGCGCGTCCCGTCACCCTGGGTCAGGCCGCCCGGGTTCCCGGGGTGACGCCGGCGGCCGTGTCCGTGCTCATGGTGCATCTGAAGCGAGGCACTTCGCGCCGAGGGGAAGAGCCGTGAAGGCCTTGTCCGGGCCTTTGGCCGAGGCCCTCGCGCAAATGGGACTGCCTTTGGAACCTGGCCAGCAGGCCGCCCTGCTCGACTACCTGAGCCTGTTGGCCAAGTGGAACCGCGTCTACAACCTCACCGCCATCCGCGCGCCGGAGCGCATGCTCACCCACCACCTGCTGGACAGCCTGGCCATCCTGCCCCATATCGGTACGGGCCCCTTGCTGGACGTGGGCAGCGGCGGGGGCCTGCCGGGCATCCCTCTGGCCATCGCCAGGCCGGACCTGGAAGTGACCCTGCTGGATGCCAGCCAGAAGAAGTGCGGCTTCATGCGGCAGGCCGCCCTCCAACTGAACCTGCCGCGCGCGCGGGTGGTGCATGCGCGCGTGGAGGCCTTCGTCTGGGCCGGGGGCTTTCCCCGGATCGTGTCCCGCGCCTTCAGCGATCTGCGCGAATTCGTCGCCCTCACCCGGCGGCTGCTGGCTCCGGGGGGAGAGTGGCTGGCCATGAAGGGCCTGTATCCCCACGAGGAGGTCGGCCAGCTGCAGGGGGCCCGGGTCAGGTCGGATGTGTGCCTGCATGTACCGGGTCTGGAGGCGGACCGGCATCTCATCATCATGACAGCGGAGTGAGCATGACGCGTATCCTGGCGGTCACCAATCAGAAGGGGGGTGTGGGCAAGACCACCACCGCCGTCAACCTGGCGGCATGCTTGGCCCATCTCGGGCAGCGCATCCTGCTCATCGACATGGACCCCCAGGGCAATGCCACCACGGGCAGCGGCGTGGACAAGCAGCGCCTGGACCATACCGTCTATCACCTCCTGCTGCGGCAGCAGCCCTTCGCGCGGGTATGCGTGCCATCCGGCTCCGGGGATTTCGACGTACTGCCCGCCAACCGGGACCTGGCCGGTGCGGAAGTGGAGCTGGTGCAGGCGGAAGAACGGGAATTTCGCCTGCGGCAGGCCCTGAAGACGGTCATGGAGCAGTACGACACCATCCTCATCGATTGTCCGCCCGCCCTGAACCTGCTCACGGTGAACGCTCTCACTGCCGCCCATGCGGTCATCATCCCCATGCAGTGCGAGTACTTCGCCATCGAGGGCCTGGCGGACCTGGTCAACACCGTGAAGAAAATCAAGGCCCGTCTGAACCCTGGGCTGAGCATCGACGGCGTCCTGCGGGTGATGTTCGACCCCCGCAATACCCTTGCCCAGCACGTCTCGGACCAGCTCAAGGCCCATTTCGGTGCCAAGGTGTTCGACACCGTGGTGCCGCGCAACGTGCGCCTGGCGGAAGCACCCAGCCACGGTCTGTCGGCCCTGGGCTACGACAGGGGCTCCAAGGGGGCCCAGGCCTATCTGCGGATGGCCAGGGAATTGATGGCCCGGCGGACATCGTAGGGACGGGGAATCCCTCGGGGGTTCGTCACTTTCACAGCATGCACGGCAGGAGGAATGAGACATGGCGAAGCTGAAGGGATTGGGACGTGGTCTGGATGCGTTGCTGGGGGAGGGTGAAACCCCGGAAGGTGAGCGCTTGCTCACGCTGCCTGTGGAAAGCCTGGTGCCCGGCAAGTACCAGCCCCGCACCCGCATGGACAGCGGGGCCCTGGCGGAGCTGGCGGAATCCATCAAATCCCAAGGTCTGATGCAGCCCATCCTGGCCCGTGCCATTCCCGGCGGCCGCTACGAGATCATCGCCGGCGAGCGGCGCTGGCGTGCCTGCCAGCTGGCGGGTCTGACCCAGGTGCCCGTGCTGGTGCGGGAGGTCCCAGACGCCGCCGCCCTGAAGATGGCCCTCATCGAGAACATCCAGCGGGAAAACCTCAATCCACTGGAAGAGGCCCAGGGGCTGCAGCGCCTCATCCAGGAATTCAGCATGACCCACCAGAGTGCTGCCGAGTCCGTGGGCCGCTCGCGGGTGGCGGTGACCAACCTGCTGCGCCTGCTGCAATTGGGCAAGCCGGTGCAGGTCATGCTCATGGCGGGGGACCTGGACATGGGACATGCCCGTGCCCTGCTGTCCCTGAGTCCGGCACGCCAGCTCGATGCGGCGCATGAAATCAGCCGACGGGGCCTGTCCGTGCGGGAGGCGGAACGCCTGGTCAACCGGCTGCTCAAGCCGCCCGCCGGCCCGGTGCAACGGGATCGGGATGTGGTGCGCCTGGAGGAGGAACTGTCCGAACGCCTCGCCGCCAGCGTGCGTATCCGGGCCGATCGCAAGGGTGCGGGCCGCGTCAGCATAGAATTCGGCAGCCTGGAACAGCTGGACGGTATCCTGGAACGAATCCATTGACGCGCGGCAATCATCAAAGGCTTTGATGATTGCATTAGCCTCGCTAATTGAAATACAATTTTCCGCTAATTTTTTGATTGTGGTCTGGCAGGGCATCGCTGTCCTGGTGTCGGCGATCCTGGTCGGGCTGGCATGGGGCCAGGCGGGCTGGGGCGTTCTGTATGGGGGCGCGGTGTCCATGGTCGGCGCGTGGTTGCTGGCCTGGCGCTGGCGCAAGGGGGTGCATGACTACCACTGTGATGGTCACAGGCACCTGAAGAGCTTGCACCGTTCCTTCCTGGAGCGGCTTTTTGTTGTTGCAGGCTTGCTGGCCATGGGTTTATGGCTGGGCTCGGGCGAGTCCGGCCCGGGGGCCTGGGCCATATTGCTGGGTTTTGTAGTGGGGCAGCTGACGTGGGTGGTCGCGGCGGCGGGCCTGAAAACGGAATAACAGGTTACATACCATGTCCGCGGAAGCGCACACCTCGACGGAATACATCAAGCACCACCTGCAGAATCTGACCTATGGTCAGCTGCCCGCCGGCTATACGCGCAGCGACGGTGAAGTCCTGCGGCACTCCACCTGGACCATTGCCCACTCCCCGCAGGAAGCCAAGGACATGGGCTTCATGGCCATCAACCTGGACACCATGGGCTTTTCCATCGTCCTTGGCGCCATCTTCCTCTACTTTTTCCGCAAGGCGGCTAGGATCGCCGATTCCGGCGTGCCCGGCGGCCTGCAGAACTTCGTGGAATGGGTGGTGGAGTTCATCGACTCCAGCGTGAGGGGCTCCTTCACCGGCCGCAATCCCATGGTGGCGCCCCTGGCCCTGACCATCTTCATCTGGATCTTCCTCATGAACCTGCTGGATCTGCTGCCCATCGACTGGATTCCGGGTCTGTCCGGCCTCCTGGGCCTGCCCTATCTCAAGGCGGTTGCCACCACCGATCCCAATGCCACCTTTGGCATGTCCCTCACCGTGTTCGCCCTGGTGCTGTACTACAGCTTCAGGATGAAGGGTGTAGGCGGTTTCCTGGGCGAGCTGACCCTGCAGCCCTTCGGCAAGTGGGGCATGCCCGCCAACCTGCTGCTGGAAGGGGTAAACCTCATCGCCAAGCCGGTTTCCCTGGCCCTGCGCCTGTTCGGCAACATGTACGCCGGCGAGATGATCTTCATCCTCATCGCCATCATGTTTTCCGGCGGTGTCGTGCTGGCCGTTACGGGTGGCGTGCTGCAGTGGGCCTGGGCCGTGTTCCATATCCTCATCATCACCCTGCAGGCTTTCATCTTCATGACGCTGACCATCGTCTATCTGGACATGGCGCATCAGGAACACCACTGATTTCGTATTCGTGCATCGTCCCTAGGAGAAAACCATGACTGAAGTACAAGCACTGCTGTTCATCGCCGGCGCCATCATGATGGGCCTGGGCGCCCTGGGCGCCTCGGTGGGTATCGGCATCCTGGGCGGGCGCTTCCTGGAAGGCGCCGCCCGCCAGCCCGAGCTGATCCCCATGCTGCGCACCCAGTTCTTCATCGTCATGGGTCTGGTGGACGCCGTGCCCATGATCGCCGTGGGCCTGGCCATGTACGTGCTGTTCGCGGTTGCCGCCTGAACCGTGCGCATGACCCCTTTGCGCGAGGACCGCTCATGAACATGAATCTGACCCTGATCGGGCAGTCCATCACGTTCGCAATCTTCGTGTGGTTCTGCATGAAGTTCGTGTGGCCGCCCATTGTCAATGCCCTGGAGGCACGCAGGAAACGCATCGCCGATGGCCTGGCTGCGGCCGATCGCGGCAGGCACGAGCTGGAGCTGGCCAGCCGGCGCGCCACCGAGAACCTGGTGGAGGCCAAGCAGAAGTCCGCCGAGATCATCGCCCAGGCAGAAAAACGCGCCAGCCAGATGATCGAGGAGGCCAAGACCGCGGCCCGTGAGGAGGGTGATCGCCTGCTCGCCGCCGCCAAGGCCGAGATCGAGCAGGAGAGCCACCGTGCGCGGGAGGCCCTGCGCGGCGAGGTGGCCGCGCTGGTGGTGGCCGGTGCCGGGCGTATCCTGCGTCGGGAAGTGGATGCGCAGGCGCATGCGGACCTGTTGCAGGCCATCCAGAACGAGCTGTGAAGGGGATGGACGCATCATGGAACGCGCGACCCTAGCCCGCCCCTACGCCGAGGCCGCCGCCAAGCTGGCGGCCGAGACCCGCAGCTGGGAGCCCTGGGCGCGGCGGTTGGCCCTGCTGGATGCCGTGGTGGGCGATGGACGCATTCAGGCCATGGCGGCCAATCCGGGCGTGGAGAGCAGCCGCGTGGCGGATGTGATCCTGGCCGTGTGCGGCGACGCCCTGGGTGCCGAGGGTGTCAATCTGGTGCATCTGCTGGCAGAAAACCGGCGCCTGACCCTGCTGCCGGAGATCACCGCCCAGTTCCAGGCCCTGAAGGCGGTCCAGGAGGGCGAGCTGACGGCCCACGTCACCAGTGCGTATGCCTTGACCCCCCCCCAGCTGGCCGGTCTGGTGACGAAACTGGAAGGCCGCTATGGGCGCAGGATCAAGGCTACCCAGTCCACGGACCCCGGGCTCATCGGGGGCGTGGTCATCCAGGTGGGTGACGAAGTGATGGATGCGTCGGTGCGCGGCGGGCTGGAACAGCTGGCCGTCACCCTGAAGGCCTGATGCGACGTGCCGCCGTCCTGGATAGGCATCCGGTCCGGCTGGCGTGAGACTTGAAAGAGAATCGGAGTAGCCATGCAACTCAACCCGTCCGAAATCAGCGAGCTGATCAAGAACCGCATCCAGAATCTGGAATCCGGCTCCGAGCTGCGCACCCAGGGGACCGTGGTCTCCGTCACCGACGGCATCGTCCGCATCCACGGCCTGGCGGACGTGATGCAGGGCGAAATGCTGGAGTTCCCCGGCGGCACCATGGGCATGGCCCTGAACCTGGAGCGCGACTCCGTGGGTGCCGTGGTGCTGGGCGAATACGAGCACATCTCCGAGGGGGATACGGTCAAATGCACCGGCCGCATCCTGGAGGTCCCCGTGGGCGAAGGCCTGCTGGGGCGGGTGGTGAATGCCCTGGGCCAGGCCATCGACGGCAAGGGTCCCATCAGCGCCGCCGGTACCTCTCCCATCGAGAAGATCGCCCCCGGCGTGATCGCCCGCCAGTCCGTGGCCCAGCCCATGCAGACCGGCCTCAAGTCCGTGGATGCCATGGTGCCCATCGGCCGCGGCCAGCGGGAGCTGATCATCGGCGACCGCCAGACCGGCAAGACCGCGGTGGCCATCGACACCATCATCAACCAGAAGGGCACGGGCATCCTGTGCATCTACGTGGCCGTTGGCCAGAAGGCCTCCTCCATCGCCAACGTGGTGCGCAAGCTGGAAGAGCACGGCGCCATGGGTCACACCATCGTCGTGGCCGCCACCTCCTCCGACCCGGCCGCCATGCAGTTCATCGCCCCCTACGCCGGCTGCGCCATGGGCGAGTACTTCCGCGACACCGGCCGCGATGCCCTCATCGTCTATGACGACCTCACCAAGCAGGCCTGGGCCTATCGCCAGATCTCCCTGCTGTTGCGCCGTCCCCCGGGCCGCGAAGCCTACCCCGGCGACGTGTTCTACCTGCACTCCCGCCTGCTGGAGCGCTCCGCCCGCGTCAACGCCGACTACGTGGAGAAGCTGACCAACGGCGCCGTCAAGGGCCAGACCGGGTCCCTCACCGCCCTGCCCATCATCGAGACCCAGGCCGGCGACGTGTCCGCCTTCGTGCCCACCAACGTGATCTCCATCACCGACGGGCAGATCTTCCTGGAATCCGACCTGTTCAACGCCGGCATCCGTCCCGCCATCAACGCCGGCCTGTCCGTGTCCCGCGTCGGCGGCGCGGCCCAGACCAAGGTCATCAAGAAGCTGGGCGGCGGCATCCGCCTGGCCCTGGCCCAGTACCGCGAGCTGGCGGCCTTTGCCCAGTTCGCCTCCGACCTGGACGAGGCCACGCGCAAGCAGCTGGATCGCGGCAAGCTGGTCACGGAACTCATGAAGCAGTTCCAGTACTCCCCGATGAACGTGGCGGAGATGGCCGTGACCCTGTTCGCGGTCAACATGGGCTACATGGACGATGTGGAGGTGAAGCGCGCCCTGGCCTTCGAGGCCGCCCTGCAGTCCTACATCAAGGCCCAGCATGGCGGCCTGCTGGAACGCATCCTGAACAGTGGCGACCTGGACGGCGAGTCCGAAAAGCAGCTGGCCGCCGCCATCGAGGATTTCAAGACCTCCGCCGCCTACTGACCGGGACTGTACGATGGCCGCCGGAAAAGAGATTCGCACCAAGATCAAGAGCGTGGAAAACACGCGCAAGATCACCCGCGCCATGGAGATGGTCGCCGCTGCCAAGATGCGCAAGGCCCAGGAGCGCATGCGTCACGCCCGTCCCTACGCCGAGAAGATCGCCCGCATGGCGGCCCACTTCAGCCAGGCCCACCCCGAGTATCGCCACCCCTTCGTGGTGCCCCGCGCCAGCATCCGGCGCGTGGGTGTCATCCTGGTGACCACCGACAAGGGTCTGTGCGGCGGCCTGAACACCAATGCCCTGCGCGTGGCGCTGGCCAGGATGAAGGCCTGGGACGAGCAGCAGGTGGAGGTGGATGTCTGCGCGGTGGGCAACAAGGGCCTGGGCTTCATCCAGCGCCTCGGGGGCAATGTGGCCGCGCAGGTCACCGGCCTGGGAGACACGCCCCAGATGGAGCGTCTCATCGGCCCGGTGCAGGTCATGCTGGACGCCTACAAGGAAGGCCGCATCGATGCCCTGTATCTGATCTACAGCCGCTTCGTCTCCACCATGAAACAGGAGCCCTCCTTCAAGCAGCTGGTACCCCTGTCGGCGGAAGAGGCGGAGGAAAAGGCCGAACACCACTGGGACTACATCTACGAGCCTGAGGCCAGGGGCGTGGTGGACGGCCTCATGGTGCGCTACATCGAGGCGCTGATCTATCAGGCCGTGACCGAGAACATGGCTTGTGAGCAGTCCGCCCGCATGGTGGCCATGAAGGCCGCATCCGACAACGCCAAGAGCGTGATCGACGAGCTCAAGCTGGTCTACAACAAGACCCGTCAGGCCGCCATCACCCAGGAAATCAGCGAGATCGTCGCCGGCGCCGCCGCCGTATGAGTCTCCAGGTACCGCATTCGCTTTCAGGAAATTAGGAAACGACCATGACCGAAGGAAAAATCGTGCAGATCATCGGCGCCGTGGTGGACATGGAGTTCCCCCGTGGTTCCATCCCCAAGGTCTATGACGCCATCACCATGGACGAACCCCGGCTCACCTTCGAGGTGCAGCAGCAGCTGGGAGACGGCGTGGTGCGCACCATCGCCATGGGCTCCACCGACGGTCTGCGTCGTGGCGCCGCGGTGAGGAACACCGGCGCGGCCATCTCCGTGCCCGTGGGCCAGGCCACCCTGGGCCGCATCATGGACGTGCTCGGCGACCCCGTGGACGAGGCCGGTCCCGTGCAGGCCGAGACCCGCATGCCCATCCACCGCAAGGCCCCGGCCTACGCCGACCAGGCCGCCGCCGTGGAGATCCTGGAAACCGGCATCAAGGTCATCGACCTGGTGATGCCCATCGCCAAGGGCGGCAAGGTGGGCCTGTTCGGCGGCGCCGGCGTGGGCAAGACCGTGACCCTCATGGAACTGATCCGCAACATCGCCGTGGAGCACAGCGGCTTCTCCGTGTTCGCCGGCGTGGGCGAGCGCACCCGTGAGGGCAACGACTTCTACCACGAGATGAAGGAAGGCGGTGTGCTGGACAAGGTGTCCCTGGTCTACGGCCAGATGAACGAACCGCCGGGCAACCGCCTGCGCGTGGCCCTCACCGGCCTGACCATGGCCGAATACTTCCGTGACGAGGGCCGCGACGTGCTGTTCTTCGTCGACAACATCTACCGCTACACCCTGGCCGGTACCGAGGTGTCCGCCCTGCTGGGGCGCATGCCCTCCGCCGTGGGCTACCAGCCCACCCTGGCCTCGGAGATGGGCGCCCTGCAGGAGCGCATCACCTCCACCCGCACCGGCTCCATCACCTCCTTCCAGGCCGTGTACGTGCCCGCCGACGACTTGACCGACCCGTCGCCGGCCACCACCTTCGCCCACCTGGACGCCACCCTGGTGCTGTCGCGCCAGGTGGCCGAGTTGGGCATCTACCCCGCCGTGGACCCCCTGGACTCCACCTCCCGCATCCTGGACCCCCTGGTGGTGGGCGAGGAGCATTACTCGGTGGCCCGTTCCGTGCAGGCCACCCTGCAGCGCTACAAGGAACTGCGCGACATCATCGCCATTCTGGGCATGGACGAGCTGTCGCCGGAAGACAAACTGGCCGTGGCCCGCGCACGCAAGATCCAGCGCTTCCTGTCGCAACCCTTCTTCGTGGCCGAGGCATTTACCGGCGCACCGGGCAAGTACGTGTCCCTCAAGGACACCATCGCCGCTTTCAAGGCCATCGTCGCCGGCGAGTACGATCACCTGCCGGAGCAGGCCTTCTACATGGTGGGCACCATCGAGGAGGCCGTGGAAAAGGCCCGGACGATCCAGTAAATCCGTGAGGCATGCGCAGCGCGGGGCATGGGGTGGAGAGCGGGACGCCCACCAGTCTTTCCACCTCGCCTCTTCCCCCCTTTCAGGAAATTTGACATGGCAATGACCATTCATGTCGATATCGTCAGTGCCGAGGCCGCCATCTATTCCGGCCTGGCGGAGTATGTGATCGTGCCGGCGGAGATGGGCGAGGTGGGTATCTATCCCCGCCACACCCCGCTGCTCACCCGCCTGAAGCCCGGCTCCGTGCGCATCAAGTCCCCGGACAAGGGCGAGGAGGACGTGATCTATGTCTCCAGCGGCTTGCTGGAGGTGCAGCCGGGCATCGTCACCATCCTGTCCGATAGCGCCATTCGTGGTGCCGACCTGGACGAGGCCCGCGCCCTGGAGGCCAAGCGCCTGGCCGAGGAGGCCATGCAAAACCGCGGCGCCTCCCTGGACTACGCGCGCGCGCAGGCCGAACTGGCCGAGGCCGTGGCCCAGCTGGCCACCATCCAGAAGCTGCGCAAGATCAAGCACTGAGACCCGCCACGGGTTCGGGCGGAAGGACCGGCCGCATGCCGCCACGGACCACCCCGCAAGCCATGCGCGGGCGTCTGCGCCCTCGGTGCCGGCGTGGGCACCGCCCCGAGGCACGCGGGGCCAGCCCGGCATGAGTCGGAAATTCCACGGCCACTGGTCCTCGCGCCTGGGTTTTGTCCTGGCGGCCACCGGTTCCGCCGTGGGCCTGGGCAACATCTGGAAATTTCCCTACATGACGGGCCAGAGCGGGGGTGCGGCCTTCGTGCTGGTGTATCTGCTGTGCGTCACCTTCATCGGCGTGCCCATTCTGGTGGCGGAATGGATGCTGGGACGGCGTGGTCAGCGCAATCCCGTCCACACCATGGCGCGGCTGGCCCGTCAGCACGGCCATGGCCGCCAGTGGGCCCTGGTGGGAGGCATGGGGGTGCTGGCCGCCTTTCTCATCCTGTCCTTCTATTCGGTGATCGGCGGCTGGGCTCTGGCGTACATCGGCAAGGCTGCGCTGGGGGGCTTCGACGGCCTGGACAAGCTGGCCATCGCCGGTGACTTTGAGCGTTTCCTCGCCCGGCCCATGGACCTGCTGCGCTGGCACACCCTCTTCATGGCCCTTACTGTGGGTGTGGTGGCCTTGGGTGTGTCCACGGGCATCGAACGCGCCAGCCGGCTGATGATGCCGGCACTGGCCCTGATCCTCCTGGTGCTGGTGGGCTATGGCATGAGCACGGGCAGCTTCCTGGCAGGTCTGCGCTTCCTCTTTGCCCCGGACTGGAGCCGCCTGGATGCCCAGGTGCTGCTGGCCGCGCTGGGGCACGCCTTTTTCACTCTGTCTCTGGGCATGGGCGTCATGATGGCCTACGGTTCCTACCTGGGCCGTGAAGTGGACCTGTTGCGCACCGCGCGCACGGTGGTGTTCCTGGACACCCTGTTTGCCCTATGCGCCGGCATGGCCATCTTCCCCATCGTCTTCGCGCACGGCCTGGATCCTGCTTCCGGCCCAGGCCTGGTGTTCGTCACCCTGCCCCTGGCCTTCGGGCACATGGCGGGTGGCGTGCCGGTCGGCACCCTGTTCTTCCTGCTGCTCGGCTTCGCCGCCCTGACCTCGTCCATCTCCCTGCTGGAACCCGTGGTGGAACTGCTCGAGGAACGCACCCCCCTGGGACGGGCCACCGCCACCGTGACGGCAGGTCTGGGCAGCTGGGCTCTGGGCATCGCCGCCCTGCTGTCCTTCAGCCTGTGGAGCGGGGTCAGGCTCTTCGACCTCAACATCTTCGACCTGCTGGATTACGTCACCAGCAAGCTCATGTTGCCGCTGGCAGGCCTGGGGGCCATCGTATTCGTCGCATGGAAGCTGGACCAGCGGGGCGTGCGGGCCGAACTGGGTCTGGGCCGGCCGGGTTTCGCGCTTTGGCTGCTGGTGGCGCGCTTCATCGCGCCCCTGGGGGTGGTGTTCGTGTTCTGGAGCAATCTGTAAACGCCGGGTCATCCCAGGGCGTAATGCGCGAGGTGGACCCATGGAATGGCTGCATGTCATCACCCCTGCGATCCCGGAAGCGGAGCTGCGGGCACGCTGTACGCTGGCGCGTCTGCCGGCCCTGTGCGCCGATGTCCATGAGGTGGACGCCGTGGGCGATGCCGAGCGGGGCGAGATCAGCTGCGTGTGGGGGCTGTTCGATGCGCGCTGCACGGCGGTACGCAACGGCGTGCGTTATGAACTGCTCTCGTGTCCCAATGCCCTGCAATGGACGGTGACCACGCGCAACGGCGAGACCACCCTGCATGCCAGCATCAACGTGGCCCGGGGTGACCCGGAATTCATCGAGTCCATCGCCACCTTCTTGGCCAATTTCCGCCACGGCCTGGAACAAGGGAGGGCCTGAGCCCGGCAACCGCGCGCACGATCGCCGCGGCATTTAAGCCGGGCGGGTCGAGTGCCGATAAGCAGGCGGCACGCTGGCCGGCCTGGCCCCGGTGCCGGACAGACGCGCGTTCCGGGCTGCCTTTACGGACCGCGCGTGACGCTATACTTGGCCGCCTTTGGCAGGATCCGATTCGATAACGTGGCTTCAACCCGACCCATCATGGCCCCATCCCTGGACATTCTCATCCTCGCCGCCGGCAAGGGCACGCGCATGCGCTCCGACCTGCCCAAGGTCCTGCACCCCCTGGCCGGCAAGCCCCTGCTCACCCATGTGGTGCATACCGCCAAGACCCTGGGACCGGCACGCATCTGCGTGGTCTATGGCTTTGGCGGCGAGGCCGTGCCCCAGGCCATGGCCGCCGAGGACCTGAGCTTCGTGCTCCAGGCCGAGCAGCTGGGTACCGGCCATGCCGTGGGTCAGGCCCTGCCGTGGCTCGTGGACGCGGGCGTGACCCTGGTGCTCTATGGCGATGTGCCCCTGATCCGGCCGTCCACCCTGGAGCCCCTGGTGGGCGCGGCCCGGGCCGGCCGTGTGGGGCTGCTCAGCGTGGATCTGGATGACCCGGCGGGCTATGGCCGCATCGTGCGCGTGGACGGCCAGGTCATCCGCATCGTCGAGCACAAGGACGCGGACGATGCCGAACGCGCCATCCGCGAGGTCAACACCGGCATCCTGGCCCTGCCCACGGCCCGTCTGAAGGCCTGGATCCAGGGCCTGAAGAACGACAACGCCCAGGGCGAGTACTACCTCACCGACATCATCGCCATGGCGGTGGCCGATGGCGTGGTGGTGGAGACGCATGCACCCGCGCATGCCTGGGAGGTGCTGGGGGTGAACAGCAAGGCCCAGCTGGCGGAGCTGGAACGCATCCATCAGCGCGAGGTGGCGCGCGGCCTGATGGAGGCCGGTGTGACCCTGGCGGACCCGGCGCGTCTGGATGTGCGCGGCCACATCGAGTGCGGCCGCGACGTCAGCATCGACGTCAACTGCGTGTTCGAGGGTCGTGTGGTCCTGGGGGATGGTGCGAAAGTGGGTGCCAACTGCGTGCTACGGGATGTGGAGCTGGGCCCGGGCGTGGTGGTCCAGCCCTTCTGCCACATCGAATCCGCCCGCCTGGGCGCGCGGGCGAGCATCGGCCCCTATGCCCGCATCCGCCCCGGCACCGAGCTGGCGGAAGAAGTGCACGTGGGCAACTTCGTCGAACTGAAGAACGCCCAGGTGGGCTGCAACAGCAAGATCAACCACCTGTCCTACGTCGGCGACGCCACGGTGGGACGCAAGGTGAACATCGGTGCCGGCACCATCACCTGCAACTACGATGGCGCCAACAAGCACCGCACCACCATCGAGGATGAGGTCTTCATCGGTTCCGACACCCAGCTGGTGGCGCCGGTGACCGTGGGCCGGGGCGCCACCCTGGGGGCGGGCACCACCCTTACCCGGGACGCACCGGCGGGCGAACTCACCCTCTCGCGGGTGAAGCAGCTCACCCTGAGCGGCTGGCAGCGGCCGGTGAAGAAGAAATAACGGAGGAGTTCGCTCATGTGCGGCATCGTCGGCGCCATCGCCCATCGCAACGTGGTCCCCATCCTGCTGGAGGGCCTGCAACGTCTGGAATATCGCGGCTACGACTCCGCCGGTCTGGCGGTGCGGGGCGAGGATGGCGCCATGCGCCGCATCCGTTCCGTGGGCAAGGTGGCACGCCTGAAGGAGATGGCCGAGCGCAGCCCCGCGCCAGGGAACCTGGGCATCGCCCACACGCGCTGGGCCACGCACGGCATGCCGGCGGAGCGCAACGCCCACCCGCACATGAGTGGCGAGAAGGTGGCGGTGGTGCATAACGGCATCATCGAGAATCACGCCGAGCTGCGCGCCGAACTCACCGAGCGCGGCTATTCCTTCAGCTCCGAGACCGATACCGAGGTCATCGCCCACCTGCTGGCGCACATCCTGGAGACCACGCCGGACCTGCTGGAGGCCGTGCAGGACGCGGCGCAGCGCCTGGTGGGAGCCTACGGACTGGCGGTGGCCACGCCGGAGGACGCGGACCGGCTGGTGGTGGCACGCGCCGGCAGCCCCCTGGTGATCGGTCTGGGCCAGGGGGAGAACTTCCTTGCCTCCGACGTCTTCGCCCTGCTGCCCGTCACCAACCGCTTCGTCTTTCTGGAGGAGGGCGACACCGCCGAGATCACCCGTGACGGCATCCGCGTGTTCGACCTGGAAGGCAACCCGGTGACCCGACCGGAACGCATCTCCCAGCTGTCCGCCGCCACGGCGGACAAGGGGCCCTATGCCCACTACATGCTCAAGGAGATCTTCGAGCAGCCCGCCGTCATCGCCGAGACCCTGGAAGGCCGCATCCACAAGGGCCGCCTGCTGGAGGAGAGTTTCGGCCACAAGGCCCAGGAACTGTTCAACGCCACCCGGGGGGTGCACATCATCGCCTGCGGCACCAGTTACCACGCCGGTCTGGTGGCCAGGTACTGGCTGGAGGAAGTGGGTGTGCCCTGCCACGTGGAGGTGGCCAGCGAATACCGTTACCGCAGGGTGGTGGTACCGCCCGGCACCCTGTTCCTGTCCATTTCCCAGTCCGGCGAGACTGCCGACACCCTGGCCGCCCTGCGTGGCGCCGGGCAGGCGGGCTATGTGGGCAGCATGACCATCTGCAACGTGCCCGAGTCCTCGCTCACGCGCGAATCCGACGTGGCCCTCATGACGCGCGCCGGCCCGGAGATCGGCGTGGCCTCCACCAAGGCCTTCACCACCCAGCTCACCGCCCTGCGCCTGCTGGTGCTGGCTCTGGCGCGGCGCCGGGGCATGACACCGGAGCAGGAGACCCGCCTGGTGGAGGAACTGCAGGCCCTGCCCCGTCAGGTGGAAGTGGTGCTGGAGCTGTCCAACGCCATACGGGGCATGGCCGAGGCCTTCGGTGACAAGCAGCATGCCCTGTTCCTGGGCCGGGGAGCCTTCTATCCCATCGCCCTGGAGGGCGCCCTGAAGCTGAAGGAGATCTCCTACATCCACGCCGAGGCCTACCCGGCGGGCGAGCTCAAGCACGGCCCCCTGGCCCTGGTGGATGCCAGCATGCCTGTGGTCTGCGCCCTGCCCGACGATCCCCTGCTGGAGAAGGTGCTGTCCAACCTGCAGGAGGTGCGCGCGCGCGGCGGCGAGCTGTTCCTGTTTTCCGACCACAACGTGAGAATCGGGCTGGACCACTATCAGAACCTCACCCTGGCGGACATCCACCCCGGCACCGCGCCCATCGTCTACAGCGTGCCCCTGCAGCTGCTGGCCTACCACGTGGCCGTGCTCAAGGGCACGGATGTGGACCAGCCGCGCAACCTCGCCAAGTCCGTCACCGTGGAGTAGGCATGGCAGTCATCGCGGTGTTCAACCAGAAGGGCGGGGTGGGCAAGACCACCACCTGCCTCAATGTGGCCGCCTCCCTGGCCCTGCTGGAGCGCAGGCCCCTGGTGGTGGACCTGGATCCCCAGGCCCATGTGAGCTTGGCCCTGGGCGTGCGGCATCTGCCGGCGGGCGTCACGACGGCCGCGTTTTTTCGCGAACAGGTCCCCCTGGACCGCCTGGTGCGCCATCTGTCCGGCGGCATGCGGCTGCTGCCCGGGCATGCGGACCTGTCCAAGGTGGACGCCCTGCTGGGTTCCACTGCCGGGGTGGCGGGTCTGTTGAAAAAGGGTCTGGCGGAATCCGCCGCGCGCGCGGAAGGCCCGGTGCTCATCGACTGCGCCCCCTCACTGGGGGTACTGTCCCTCAACGCCCTGGTGGCGGCCGACCGGGTGCTCATCCCCGTCACTGCCGACTATCTGTCCATCCAGGGCCTCAACCGCCTGGACCTGGCCCTCAACGTGCTGGAAGGGCCGCTCAAGCGCCGTATCGAGCGCGCCGTGGTGCTCACCCGCTTCGACGAGGGCAGGCCACAATGCCGGGAGGCCCTGGCGAGCCTGAAGCAGCGCTACGGCTTGCGCCTGTGCGAGAGCCGCGTCACCGACGATCCCGCCCTGGCCGAGAGCCCGGCGCATGGCCTGGACATCTTCACCTACGCCACGGAGTCGGCCGGGGCGCACGACTACCGCCTGCTGACCATGGAACTGCTGTCCAAGGGGTTCTTCCAGTAAACGCGGAAACTCCAGGGGCATGACCAACGCCGACTGGCAGGACCGCACCCGCGCCGCCCTCTGGCACCCCTGCACCCAGATGAAGCATCTGGAGCAGGTCCCGCCCCTGCCCATCGCCCGCGGGGAAGGCCCATGGCTCATCGACTACGACGGCCGGCGCTACCTGGACTGCATCGCCTCCTGGTGGGTCAACCTGTTCGGCCACGCCCATCCCCGCATCAGCGCGGCCATCACCGACCAGCTCGCCAGGATAGAGCATGTCATCCTGGCGGGCTGCACCCACGCCCCGGTGGTGGAGCTGTCGGAGCGCCTGGCCCTGCTCACCGGCTTGTCCCACGCCTTTTACGGCTCCGACGGCGCCAGCGCCACGGAGATCGCCCTGAAGATGAGCTTCCATTACTGGCGCAACGCGGGCCGGCCGGAAAAGACCGGCTTCGTCAGCCTGCAAAACGGCTACCACGGCGAGACCCTGGGGGCTCTGTCGGTGACCGATGTGGCCCTGTTCAAGCACACCTATGCCACCCTGCTGCGTCATACCCACCAGGCCATGAGTCCGGACGCCCGCCTGGCCGCGCCCGGGGAGAGCGCCGAGGCCCGCGCCCTGCGCGCCGCCGCCAGCCTGGAGTCCTGGCTGGCGGAGCACGCCCATGCCACCGCCGCCCTCATCCTGGAGCCCCTGGTCCAGGGCGCCGCCGGCATGGCCATGTACCACCCCATCTACCTGTCCTGCGCGCGGGAGATGTGCGACCGCCACCGGGTGCACCTCATCGCCGACGAGATCGCCGTGGGTTTCGGCCGCACCGGCACCCTGTTCGCCTGCGAGCAGGCGGGGGTGCGGCCCGACTTCCTCTGCCTGTCCAAGGGCCTCACCGGCGGCTACCTGCCCCTGTCCTGCGTGCTCACCACGGACGACATCTATGCCGCGTTCTACGACGACGCCACCGCCCGCGGCTTCCTGCACTCCCACTCCTACACCGGCAACCCCCTGGCCTGCCGCGCCGCCCTGGCGGTGCTGGACATCTTCGAAGCCGACGATGTGATCCGGACCAACCGCGCCAAGGCCGCCCGCTTCACCGGGCTGCTGGCCCCGCTGGCGGCCCATCCCCGCGTCGAACATTTTCGCAGTCTGGGCATGATCTGGGCCTTCGACGTGCGGGATGCCGCCCCCGGCTTCGGCATGGACTTCCACCGGCGCGCCCTGGAAATGGGCCTGTTCCTCCGCCCCATCGGCAACACGGTGTACTTCATGCCGCCCTATGTGGTCGAGGAGGAAGAGATGAGGCTGATGGCCAGCGTGGTCCGGCGGCTCCTGGACTGAGCAGGCCGTGATGTCCGCAGGCCATCGGCCATGAACTGCACGCCCACGCCACGGTGACGCGCGGCGCGCATGGCACGGCCGCTGGCCTGGGAATGCTGGGTGGCCGACCCATGGATGGGCTGGCGTCTCCGTCTGCACCGTCGTGATGCCCGGGTTTTCCCGGCCTCGCATTGTCGGGCCGGCGCAGGCCCAGGCCGGCCAGGGCCGAGGACGCCCGGCACGCGCCGGCTGTGATACCTTGCACCTCGATTCACCCTTGGCCGGGTGCGCCGCGCATGGCGGGGACCGGCCATCGTCCAGGAGATATCCCATGAGACTACACCCGCGCACCCTCATGCTGCTGGCCGCCTGCCTGGCCTTCTCCACGGCGGTCCGGGCCGACCGGGACGACCGGCACCGGCATGGTCACCACGGTGGGGAATATCAGGAGAAATTCCGCGACGGCCCCTGCAGGGTGGAGCGCGAATACAAGGCGAACGGCGGCTACGAGGAGGAGCGGGAATGCAAGGGGGTGCGTGCAGGGCCCTATCGCCACCCGCGCGGCGACTACACGGAAAAGTTCCGTGACGGCCCCTGCAAGATCGAGCGGAAGTGGAAGCGCGACGGCAGCTTCAAGGAGAAGATCGACTGCAAGGCCGTTGACCACCGCCCCGGCAGGCACGCCAGGGTGGTGATCGCCCAGCCGCCCTGGATCCTGCGCGAACCCTCCGGCCCGGTGTACCGTCCGGGCTGGGAGCCGCCCCCCGTGGCGGAGCCCCCCTCCGGCGGCATCATCCGCTGCAACCGGGATGTGATCGGCGGGGTCATCGGCGGCGTGGCCGGCGGCCTGCTGGGCAGCCGGATCGGCAAGGGCGACGGCCGCAGCGTCGCCACCATCGGCGGCGCCATCGCCGGCGTGCTGCTGGGCGGCGCCATCGGCCGTGACATGGACGCCCAGGACCAGGCCTGCGTCGCCCACGCCCTGGAGTTCGCCGAGACGGGCCAGAAGGTCACCTGGCGGGACCCGCGTGGCGGCCGGGACTACGCCGTCATCCCCGGGGCCATCGAGCACCGCCCGGACGGCCGCTACTGCCGGGACTACGAGGTGGCTGTCCCCGGCGCCGGCGGGGCCCGGCACGTGCGCGGCACCGCCTGCCGCCAGCCGGACGGTTTGTGGGGCAACGCCGACTGAGTGCCGCGGACGGCCGGGCAGGGTGAGGCGCTGCCAAGAGCACCCCCCTCCCCTGTTCGCCACACCAGGGAGTCCACGCAGTTGACCTCCATGACCCCCCAGGCCTTCATCGCCAGATGGCGGCACAACCCGCTGTCCGAGCGGGCCGGTGCCCAGAGTTTCTTCAACGACCTGTGCGAGCTGCTGGGCGTTGAAAAGCCCAACGACCCGGACAACTACTGCTTCGAGCGGGGCGCCGTGCGCACCGGCGCCGGAGTGAACGCAAAATCGGGCTGGGCCGACGTGTGGAAGCGGGGCTGCTTCGCCTGGGAGAACAAGGCCCCGGGCCGGGACCTGGGCGCGGCCCTGAAGCAGCTCATGACCTACGCCCTGGCCCTGGACAACCCGCCCCTGCTGGTGGTGTGCGACCGGGAGATCATCCAGATCCACACCCATTTCACCGGCACGCCTTCCGAGGTCCACACCATCGCCCTGGAAGACATCGGTCTGCCGGCCAACCTGGACAAGCTGCGCCGCCTGTTCGACGCCCCCAACAGCTTCCGCCCGGAGCGTTCCACCTTCGCCGTCACCGAGGAGGCCGCCGCACGCATGGGCGCCATTGCCGAGCGTCTCGCCAAGCGGGGCAACAACCCGCAGGCCACGGCCCACTTCCTCATCCAGTGCGTGTTCTGCATGTTCGCCGAGGACGCCCGCCTGCTGCCGGAAAAGCTGTTCGAGACCGTGCTGGACCGCTCCAACCCGGATGGCGCCAAGGCCCGGAGCCGCCTGGCGGAACTGTTCCACGCCATGCAGGCCGGCGGCGACTTCGCCCTGCACGACATCCCCTGGTTCAACGGTGGCCTGTTCGCCCGCATCAAAGTGCCGTCCCTGGAAACCGCCGACGTGGTGGAGCTGCTGGCCGCCGCGCGCATGAACTGGCGCGCCATCGAACCCGCCATCCTGGGCACCCTGTTCGAGCGCGGCCTCAACCCGGACATGCGCAGCCAGCTGGGCGCCCACTACACGGACCCGGCCACCATCCTGAAGCTGATCCAGCCGGTCATCGAGGCACCCCTCATGGCCGAGTGGGAAGCCGCCAAGGCCGCCATCGCCAAGGCCAAATCAGCCAAGGCGAAGAACGCCGCCTTCATCGGCTACCTGGAACGGCTGAAGGACTACCGCGTGCTGGACCCGGCCTGCGGCTCCGGCAACTTCCTCTACCTGGCCCTGAAGACCCTCAAGGACCTGGAGCACCGGGCCAACCTGGAGGCGGAAACCCTGGGCCTGCACCGCCAGGTGGGCATCCAGGCCAGCCCCGCCAATGTGCTGGGCATCGAGCTCAACCCCTACGCCGCCGAGCTGGCGCGGGTGACGGTGTGGATCGGCGAGATCCAGTGGATGCTGGACCACGGCTACGCCATCCGCCGCGACCCCATCCTCGCCCCCCTGGACCACATCGCATGCCGGGACGCGGTGCTCACGCCGCAGGGCGGCGAGCCCGACTGGCCCGCCGTGGACGTCATCGTCGGCAACCCGCCCTTCCTGGGGGGGAGCAAGATGCGCGGCGAACTGGGTGACGCCTATGTGGATACTTTGCGCCGGCTCTACGCAGGCCGGGTGCCCGGCGGCGCCGACCTGGTGACCTACTGGTTCGAAAAAGCCCGCGCCCAGATCGAGTCGGGCAAGGCGGAGCGGGCCGGCCTGGTGGCCACCAGCTCCATCCGCGGCGGCGCCAACCGCAAGGTGCTGGAACGTATCCTTTCCACCCCTCTCCCGCAAGCGGGAGAGCACCCTGAAGGGAATAAAGGGGCGGCGGAAAGGGCCATGCCCATTTTCGCCGCCTGGAGCGACGAGCCCTGGGTCAACAACGGCGCGGCGGTGCGGGTGAGTCTGCTGTGCTTCGGAAAACCACCCTCTTCCGCGCTGCCGCGCACCCCTCCCCCGCATGCGGGGGAGGGGCTGGAGGAGAGGGCCGCCGTACTGGACGGCGAGCCGGTGGTGTTGATTCACGCCGACCTGACGGCGGGGGTGGAAACCGAGACGGTGGATTTGACTCTCGCCAGAGGATTGCTGGAGAACCAGGGTGTTTCTTTTCAAGGATCCCAAAAAATCGGTGCCTTCGACATTCCTGGTGAGTTGGCGCGGCAATGGCTTCCAATGCCAAACCCACATGGCAAGAGCAATAGCGAGGTTCTGAAGCCAAGCTGGAACGGGATCGATGTGACTCGTTCGCCTCGGGATGGCTGGATTATTGATTTCGGCACAACCTTGTCTGTAACCGAATCGGCTCTTTATGAGAGGCCATTTGCGTATGCCCTTGAGCACGTAAAACCGGAACGTGACCGAAATAACCGAGAGGCTTACCGCAAGTATTGGTGGCGGCATGGAGAACCGCGTGTCGCAATGCGGGCAAACTTGTCGGGACTAAAGCGCTATATCGCCACACCTCACGTATCCAAGCACAGAGTATTCGTTTGGTTGGATGCGCATGTCTTGCCGGACAAGATGCTGATCGTCATCGCCCGCGCCGACGACACCACCTTCGGCATCCTCCATTCCCGCTTCCACGAGATCTGGTCCCTGCGCCTGGGCACCAGCCTGGAGGACCGGCCCCGCTACACCCCCACCACCACCTTCGAGACCTTCCCCTTCCCCGCCGGTCTCACGCCCCGGGACACGGCCGCCCCGGCGGACCGCTCCTCCCCCACCTGCCTGGCCAACTCCATCGTCGCGGCGAACATCGCCGCCGCCGCCCGGCGCCTCGACGAACTGCGGGAGAACTGGCTGAACCCGTCCGAGTGGGTGGACTGGGTGCGCACGCCCGAGGAGGAACAGGCCGGCTTCCCCGCCCGCCCCGTGGCCAGGGCGGGTCACGAGGCGGAGCTGAAGCAGCGCACCCTCACCCACCTCTACAACCAGCGCCCGGCATGGCTGGACCAGGTCCACCAGGCCCTGGACGCGGCCGTGGCCGCCGCCTACGGCTGGGCGGACTACACCCCCGCCATGCCCGACGCGGAGATCCTGCGCCGCCTGCTGGACCTGAACCTGGAGCGTGCCGCCCGCTCCTGAAACCCGGTGGACACACGCACGGCGCCGCCTCTCCGCGCTCCAATCCGGACCGGGCTGTCAACCCGCGGCTGCGCCCTGGCGTTACCTGCATGCCGGAAATGATCCAATCATCCTAGTGAGTGGATGTTTTCAGGACTGGGGATGTTGCGTAGCATCCCGTTCGCAACGAGAGTTGCCTTTTTGCAAAAAGGAGATCCGAGATGAAAGCTGTTGTGATTGCCGCTGCCGCTGCCCTGGCCCTCACCGCCGGTGTGGCCTCCGCCGATGAAGCCATGGCCAAGAAATATGGCTGCATGGCCTGCCATCAGGTGGCCAAGAAGGTCGTGGGCCCCTCCTTCAAGGACGTGGCCAAGAAGTACAAGGGTGACGCCGGGGCCGCCGCGCACCTGGAGCAAGTCATCGTCAAGGGTGGCAAGGGCGTGTGGGGTCCCGTGCCCATGGCCCCCCAGCCCAAGGCTGCGGGTGACGCCAAGGCCCTGGCCGCCTGGGTGCTGTCGCTGTAAATCCCGCCACAGCCGGAAAAAGGCCGGGTTCGCCCGGCCTTTTTCTTGTGCGCGCGGCACCCGGTCCGTGCCACGCGCGGGGTTGTTCCTGGCCGCCGCGATGTTCAGTACCATGCCGGCACGGGCCGTGCACGGCATCGGGCAAACGAGGAGACAAGACATGAAGGCCGTTGTGATCACGGGTGTGGCTGCCCTGGCCCTGTCCGCCGGCCTGACCAGCGCCGACGAGACCCTGGCCAGGAAGAATGCCTGCATGAGCTGCCATCAGACGGCCAAGAAGGTGGTGGGCCCCGCCTTCCGGGATGTGGCGCGGAAATACAGGGGCGATGCGCGGGCCGAGGCGCATCTGCTGGCGGTGATCAAGCAGGGTGGCAAGGGCGTGTGGGGCGATATCCCCATGCCACCCCAGCCGCGCATATCCGACGCCGACGCACGCAGGCTGGTGCACTGGGTCCTGGCCCAGTAGGGCGGCGCGGGAACGAAAAAACCGGGGCCGCCGGTTTTTCGGGCCGCTGTGATATAAACCCGCGTGATTTTTATGCCTATCGGAGAGTCCGGTGAACGCCCACAAATGGTTTGCAAGCATGCTCCTGGTCGGCATCCTGACGGGATGCGGGCAGAAAGGCGACGACACGGGCGAGACGGTGATCCGCATCGGTTCCGTTTCCCCCCTCACCGGACCCCAGACCCACATCGGCAAGGACAACGAGAACGGCGCCCGTCTGGCGGTGGACGAGATCAACGCCAAGGGCCTGGTGCTGGCGGGCAAGCCGGTGCGGCTGGAGCTCCTGGCCGAGGATGACCAGGCGGAGCCCAAGACCGCCACCATCGTCGCCGACAAGCTGCTGGATGCGGGCGTGGTGGCGGTGATCGGCCACCTGAATTCCGGTACCACCATCCCCGCCTCCAAGCGTTACCACGACGCCGGCATACCCCAGATCTCCCCCTCCGCCACCGCCGTGGCCTATACCGCCCAGGGCTTCGCCAACGCTTTCCGGGTCATGGCCAACGATGCCCAGCAGGGCCAGGCCCTGGGCCGCTTCGCGGTGCACGGCCTGGGGGCGAAGAAAGTGGCCATCATCGACGACCGCACCGCCTACGGCCAGGGCCTGGCGGACGAGTTCGAGCGCGCGGTGCGGGCCGCCGGTGTCGAGGTGGTGGCGCGGGAATTCACCAGCGACAAGGCCACGGACTTCGCCGCCATCCTCACCAATATCAAGGGCAAGGGGGCGCAGTTGGTGTTTTTTGGCGGCATGGACCCCCAGGGTGGCCCCATGGCGCGGCAGATGAAGCGTCTGGGATTGAACGCCACGCTGGTGGGCGGCGATGGCATGCAGACCATCAACTTCCTCAAGCTGGCCGGCGCCGACGCCGAGGGCGTGGTGGCCTCCTCCCCAGGCCTGCCGCTGGAAGCCATGCCCGGCGGCAAGGCCTTCAAGGCCAAGTTCGAGGCCCGATATGGCCCCATACAGGTCTATGCCCCCTATGCCTATGACGCGGTCTATGTGCTGGTCGAGGCCATGAAACGGGCGAATTCCGCTGCGCCCGCCAAGGTGGTGGCCGCCCTGCGCCAGACCGATTACCAGGGTGTGACCGGACCGCTGAGGTTCGATGCCAAGGGCGACACCCTGGGTGGCGCGGTGACGGTGTATGGCGTGAAGAACGGCGCCTGGAGCGTGCTGGAGGTCATCCAGTAACCCACGCGCAAGGCCGCCCCCTGCCCTGAATGGCCGCATGGACATCCTCGCGCAACAGCTCGTCAATGGCCTGGTCCTGGGCAGCATCTATGCCCTGGTGGCCCTGGGCTACACCATGGTGTACGGCATCCTGGAGCTGATCAATTTCGCGCATGGCGAGGTCACCATGATCGGCGCCATGGTGGCCCTGACGGTGATCGGCGCCCTGCTCGGCGTGTTCCCGCAGCTGCCCGGCCTGGTGGTGGTGCTGGGTGGCGTGCTGGTGGCCATCCCCGCCTGCATGCTCCTGGGCTTCGGCATCGAGAAGGTGGCATACCGGCCCCTGCGGCACGCCCCCCGTCTGGCGCCCCTGATCACCGCCATAGGCATGTCCATCGTGCTGCAGAACGCGGCCATGCTCGTCTGGGGGCGCCAGTATGTGTCCTTTCCGCCCCTCTTGCCCCAGGGGCGGTATGTGATCCTGGGTGCGCAGATCACCGACCTGCAGATCTTCATCGTGCTGTTGTCCTTCACCATCATGGGCGGCCTGTGGCTGCTGGTGGAGCGCAGCCGGCTGGGACGGGCCATGCGGGCCACGGCCCAGTCCAGGGAGGTGGCCCAGCTCATGGGCGTGAACGTGGACCGCATCGTCTCCCTGACCTTCATCGTGGGTTCCGGCCTGGCCGCCGTCGCGGGTGTGATGGTGAGCGCATACTATGGCCTGGCACACTACTACATGGGCTTCATGCTGGGTCTGAAGGCCTTCTCGGCGGCGGTGCTGGGAGGTATCGGCAACATCGTCGGCGCCATGCTGGGGGGGTTGCTGCTGGGCATCATCGAGGCCCTGGGCGCGGGGTACATCGGTGACCTGACGGGGGGCTTCCTGGGCAGCCATTACCAGGACGTGTTTGCCTTCTTCGTGCTCATCACCGTGCTGGTGTTCCGGCCTTCCGGCCTGCTGGGCGAGCGGGTCGCCAACCGGGCCTGAGACAGGACGGCGGTGCGCAGACTTCCCGGCCTGGATTTTCTGCATGCGCGCCCCGGCCTGGCCTTCGCGCTGCTGGCGGCATTGCTGATCGCGCTGCCCTTCCTGGTGGGCAGCGGTCTGGGCAATTCCTGGGTGCGGGTGCTGGACTTCGTGCTGCTCTACATGCTCATGGCCATCGGCCTGAACATCGTCGTGGGTTACGCCGGGCTACTGGACCTGGGCTACATCGCCTTCTATGCCCTGGGGGCCTATGTGTATGCCTGGCTGGCCAGCCCGCACTTCGGCCTGCACCTGCCCTTCTGGGTCATCCTGCCCCTGGGTGCCACCTTCGCCGGTCTGTTCGGCGTGCTTCTGGGTACCCCCGTGCTGCGTCTGCGCGGCGATTACCTGGCCATCGTCACCCTGGGCTTCGGCGAGATCATCCGCATATTCATGAACAACCTGAATGCCCCCTTCAATCTCACCAATGGACCGCAGGGCATCAATCTCATCGATCCGGTACGGATCGCGGGGCTGTCCTTCGCCGAGCCCCCGCGGTTCCTCGGCCTGGACCTGCCTCCCACCTACCTGTATTACTACCTGTTCCTGGCCTTCACCCTGCTGGCCATAGGCGTGGCCATGCGCCTGCAGGATTCCCGCGTGGGCCGCGCCTGGGCGGCCCTGCGGGAGGACGAGGTGGCGGCCGCGGCCATGGGCATCAACCTGCGCAACACCAAGCTGCTGGCCTTCGCCATGGGAGCCGTCTTCGGCGGCGTGGCCGGGGGGCTGTTCGCCGCCTTCCAGGGCTTCATCAGCCCCGAGAGCTTTTCCCTGTGGGAGTCCATCCTGGTGCTGTGCATGATCGTGCTGGGCGGCATGGGCAACGTGGCTGGCGCCCTGCTCGGTGCCGCCCTGCTCACCATCCTGCCCGAGGCCCTGCGTTACCTGGGGGATCTGCAAAGGACGGTGCTGGGCCAGGTGGTGGTGGAACCCACGGACCTGCGCATGCTGCTCTTCGGGGTGGCCCTGGTGAGCATGATGCTGTTCCGGCCCACGGGTCTGCTGTCTTCCCGTCAACACAGGCGGGAGTGGGCCGCGGAGGACGGCGTGGCCGAGCAGGAGCGTGCCAGCCTCTACGACAGCCGGGCCTGAGCATGACGCCTCTGCTGTCCGTGCAGGGAGTATGCAAACGCTTTGGCGGCCTGGCGGCCCTGGAGGACGTGAGCCTGACGGTGAATGACGGCGAGATCTATGGCCTCATCGGCCCCAACGGCGCGGGCAAGACCACCCTGTTCAACTGCATGACCGGCCTGTACAGCGTCAGCGCCGGCCAGGTGCTGCTGCGGGGGACGGCGATCCAGAACCGCAAGCCCCACGAGGTCGTGCGCCGGGGCTTTGCCCGCACCTTTCAGAACATCCGTCTGTTCGCCAATATGACGGCCCTGGAGAACGTCATGGTGGGCCGTCATATCCGCTCGCGCGCCAGCGTGCTGGGGGCAGTGCTGCGCGGCCGCCGCACGCGCGAGGAGGAGGCCGCGGTCCGGGCCCGGGCCCGGGAGCTGCTGGACTACGTTGGCCTGGGCGGCAAGGGACGGTTGATCGCCGGTCACCTGGCCTACGGCGACCAGCGCCGCCTGGAGATCGCGCGTGCCCTGGCTACCGAGCCGAAGCTGCTGGCCCTGGACGAGCCCGTGGCGGGCATGAACCCCGTCGAGCGCCAGCACATGCGGGAGCTGCTCCTGAAGCTGCGACATGGCGGCCTGAGCCTGCTGCTGATCGAGCACGACGTGAAGCTGGTCATGGGCCTGTGCGACCGGGTGGCGGTACTGGATTACGGCCGCAAGATCGCCGAGGGGGATACGGCCTCGGTGCAGCGTGATCCGGCAGTGATCGCGGCCTACCTCGGTGACGGGGCATGAGCCTGCTTGCTGTGCGGGGGCTGCGTGTGGCCTACGGCGGCATCCAGGCGGTGCGTGGCATCGACCTGGACATCGCCCAGGGTGAGCTGGTGTGTCTCATCGGCCCCAATGGCGCCGGCAAGAGCAGCACCCTCAGGGGCCTCATGGGCCTGGTCGGCCATGAGGGCCAGGTGCATTTCGACGGAGCCTGTCTGACCGGCAGGGCCACGCATGAAATCGCCACCCGTGGCATAGCCCTGGTACCGGAGGGCCGCGGGATCTTCGGGCGGCTGACGGTGGCGGAGAATCTGGCCATGGGGGCCTACAGTCGCCGCGATCACGCAGCGATACGCGTCGATATGGCGCATGTCCACGCCCTCTTTCCGCGCCTGGAAGAGCGCAGGGATCAGCTGGCGGGCACCCTGTCGGGAGGGGAACAACAGATGCTGGCCATCGCCCGGGCCCTCATGGGCCGTCCGCGTTTGTTGCTGCTGGATGAGCCCAGCATGGGCCTGGCCCCTCTGATGGTGCGCAGGATCTACGAAACCGTGACCACCGTTGCGCGCGAGGGCGTCACCATCCTGCTGGTGGAGCAAAATGCCCATCTGGCCTTGCGCATCAGTCAGCGGGCCTATGTCATGGAAAGCGGCAGCATCAGCCTGAGCGGCAACTCCCCGGAATTGGCGATGGATACACGGATACGCGCGGCCTATCTCGGCGAGTGAGCTCGATCACAATGTTGCGTGTCCGCAACGCGCAAGCGATGGCCCAAAAGAACCAGCACGAAACTGATGGGTCCGCAAATCCGGTTGCCTATAATTCGCTTCCACGAATTCACCGTTTCATCAACCCCCCCTCAAGGAGCATCCAAATGAAGAAGTTTTCCGCCCTCCTCATGGCCCTGATGGCGCAAGTTGCCTTCGCCGATCAGCCCACCCCCGAAGCCACCGCCTCCGCCCTGCTGGATCCCGCCAAGGCTGCCCAGACCGCTCAGGATCCCAAGGCTGCCGTGGCCGCCATGACCAACCTGATGGATCCCGCCACCTCCATCATCATGATGCAGAAAGGCATGGACCCCGCCACCTACACCAAGATGCTGCAGGCCGGCATGTCTCCCGACATCCTCAAGACCTATGCCAACTTCGCTGACCCTGCCGTTGCCATGAAGTGGCTGGCCGCCAGTATGGACCCCAACTTCTACATGGCCGCCATGGCTCCGTTCCTCAACCCCAACATGTACGTCAAGTGGATGATGGCGCCTCTGGATCCGCGCGTGTGGAACATGGCCCTGAACACCCTGAACCCCAACCTGTACCTGAACTGGGCCATGGCCCCCCTGAACCCCGCCAACATGAATCTGATGATGGCGCCCCTGAACCCCAACCTGTACACCCAGTGGGCCGCGGCGGCCGCTAACCCCGCCACCTACGGCACCTGGGGCGCCTTCATGAACCCCGCTACCTACGGCAACATCGCCAACCCGCTCGCCGGCTTCTTCCCGGTACCCGTGGCGCCCGCCGCGCCCGCGGCACCCGCTGCCAAGTAATCCCGGCGGCACATGCAGGCAGAAGGGTGGAACGCGAGTTCCACCCTTTTTTTGCGTCGACGTTCGGCATGGGCCATGGGCTCGCGTTCCGACGCGGGTGCTGCTTGCCCCCGGCTTGGGAAGGCTGGTCAGGGGTCATCACGGCGAAGGGGTGCCTTCTCCGAAGGTTCCTCACCGCGTTCGAAATGACAGCCTGCGAATGATTCGGTGTCACCCCAGGCTTGCTGACGGGGTCCGGTTCCGGGAACGCAACAGCCCACGCTCGGTGAGCACCCCATCCAGGGGAACGTCCCAGGCATCATTGGGTAGCCAGCCGATCTCCTGGGCGGAAAACGCCACGCCGATCAGGCGGGGGCCATGCCAGGCCATGCGGCGCGTGCGAAAGGCCAGGCTGGCATCGTAATAGCCGCCGCCCATGCCGATGCGATGGCCCCGGCGGTCGAAACCCAGCAAAGGCATGAAGACCGTCCGCAGCCAGGCGCCACGTATCCTTCGCTGGCCCGGGGGCTGGTATTCCTGGATGCCGAAACGGTTCAGATACCAGTGAGGGCAGCGACGGATCGGGCGATCCAGGTGTGTGAACCAGAGTTTGCGCTGGTTGCGGCCCGGCACGATGGGCAGGTAGCAGTGCACGCCCATGACGTAGGCACGCCGCAGCAGGGGCAGGACATCGATCTCCGCCTGGGTGGGCATGTAGAAGCCCACGCGCTTGCCTGCCGCCAGCAGATGGTGTCGCAGGGCATGCCGCACCAAGGCCTTGCCGGCCTTGCGCCGGGCCTCCCGGGGCACGGTCTGGCGCGTGACGCGCAACTGGCGGCGCAGGTCCGACTTGTCAGGCGGTGGAGGGGAGGCGTGCGCTTCCTGCATGGGTGGGGTCCCCCCGCTTGCGCCGTCCGGGACGCTATCTTGAACCCCTTGGTTCAAGGTCGGTCCGGTTCAGCCACATCGGGCACATGGACATTGCCACGCGCACGCCCATGACATTGTTGCCAGACCTTACGCAGTGCGTATCGGCTCAAAAAATATGCGCCTCTCGCGTACGCAGCAGGGAGATTGTCAGAAGAGATTATCCTGCTGTGCCAGGGCCTGATCAAGCAGGTTCGTGATCTGACTCAGGCGCTCGCGGTAGGCCGAGGTATCCGCCTCCGGCGGGCGGGCGCTGAGATAGTCATGCGTGATGTTGAGGGCGGCCATGATGGCAATGCGCTCCAGCCCGATCACCTTGCCGGTATCGCGGATCTCGCGCATTTTGCGATCCAGGTAGGAAACCGCCTGCAACAGCCCCTCGCGCCCATCCTCCGGGCAGGCCACGCGAAACTCCCGGCCCATGATGGCCACGTCCAGACTCATGGTTTGCGGATGGGCGGGCATGTCAGTCCGGCAACCTGTTGTAGAGGGATTCCATGCGCGTGCGTGCCTCTTCGAGCCGCTCGTGCAAACGCTTGTTCGTGTTTTCCAGGCTGACGACCTGTTGACGCAGCTTGAGGTTTTCACCACGCATGGCCTGATAGCGCTCGAGGATCTGAGCGAGCTTGGTCTCCAGTGCGTCCAGTTCAGCCTGCATGATGCCGGCACTATAATTGTCCCCATTTTGCCGCGTCAACAAAGGGATGCCCGGCGACCCGGGTGTCGGATGTCCTGGATGGGCATCGCCCGGGCGGAGACGTGGCGGTCCTCGCGCATGATCTTCTGCCCCACCCCGTGCGTTTCCCCGGGTGCCGGAATTTTCGGCTACCGTGGGCGTTTCGCGCCCACGCCTTCCGGCCCCCTGCATTTCGGTTCCCTGGTGGCGGCCCTGGGCAGCTGTCTCGATGCCCGCAGCCATGGAGGTGAGTGGCGTGTGCGCATGGAGGATGTGGATCCGCCCCGGGTGGTGCCCGGCGCCGCGGAGTCCATCCTGCGCAGTCTGGAGGTCCACGGCTTCGAGTGGGATGGTGCCGTGATGTGGCAGGGTCGACGCGACGAGGCCTACCGGGCCGCGCTGGAGGGACTCGTGCATGCGGGCCGGGTCTATGCCTGTGTTTGTGCGCGCAAGGCGCTGGCCGGGTCCGCACCGCGGGGTGTGGAGGGCCCGGTCTATCCCGGCACCTGCCGTGGCAGGCGGCCCCAGCCAGGCAAGGCCTTGCGTCTGATCGTGCCGGCGCAGCGTGTGTTGTTCGTGGATGGCGCCTTGGGACGGGTGGCTTGCGAGGTGTCGCGCGAGTGTGGCGACTTCGTGCTGCGCCGAGCGGATGGGGTGTACAGCTATCAACTGGCGGTGGTGGTGGATGACGCCGCCCAAGGCATCACCCACGTGGTGCGGGGGGCTGACCTGCTGGCCTCCACACCACGACAAATCGTCCTGCAGCAGGCCCTGAACCTGGCCACACCGGCTTACATGCACCTGCCCGTGGTGTTGGATACAGCCGGCTGCAAGCTCTCGAAGCAGACCCGCGCCACTCCCCTGGATGACGCTCGCCCCTTGCCCAGTCTGCTGCGGGCGGCGGAATTCCTGGGCATGAATCTGGAACCTGTGGCCAGTCTGGCGGAGTTCTGGCAACAGGCCCTGGTGGCCTGGCCTCGGCGGAGCCGGTTTGCCTTGCGAGGAAAGCGGCTCAGCCGCCGGTCATGTTCATGAAGCGCACCAGCTTCCGCGGCTGTTCCTGAAACTCGTGGCGTTCGGGTTTCAGGTCGATGGCACGGTGAATGGCCTGTACCAGCTCGGCATCACTGGCCCCGGCGCGCATGAGGGCACGGAAATCCAGACGCTCTTCCTGGCCCAGGCACAGGTGCAGCACACCGTCCACGGTGAGGCGCACGCGGTTGCAGGTGGCGCAGAAATGCTGCGACAGCGGGGTGATGAAGCCCACGCTGAAACGGCCGTCCGTACTGCCCAGGTAACGGGCCGGCCCCCCGCCGGGCAGCATACGGTCCACCAGGCCGAAGCGTGCCTGCAGACGCGTCTTCACGGGTTGCAGGTCCACATAGCCCATACGCCGCGCGGTGTCTCCCATGGGCATGAGTTCAATGAGGCGCAGCACATAGCCACGTTCCATGCAGAACGCCACCATGTCGTCCACGTCGGCGGCGTTCTCCTGCATCACCACCATGTTCACCTTGATGGGGGAGAAACCGGCCGCGGCGGAGGCCTCCAGGCCGGCCAGGACGCGGGGCAGCACGTCACGACCGTTGATGCGGGCCACCGCCTCGCGGCGCAGGGAGTCCAGACTCACGTTCAGGCGGTGCACGCCGGCCTGTCGCAGTGCCATGGCCACATCCGCCAGTTGCGTGGCGTTGGTGGACATGGACAGATCCTCGATGCCGGGCAGGCGTGCCAGCCGGCGGCAGAGGCCCACCACATCGCGCCGCAGCAGAGGCTCGCCTCCGGTCAGACGTACCCGCTTCAGGCCCAGGCCGGCGAACAGTCCCAGCAGCCGCTCGATCTCGTCGAAGTCCAGCCAGTGCTCCGGCTCTTCGAAGCCCTTGAAACCCTCGGGAATGCAATAGGCGCAGCGCAGGTCGCAGCGGTCCGTGACCGACAGGCGCAGATAATTGATGTGCCGACCGAAGCGGTCGACGAGCTGGGGTGTGATGAACTTAGCCATGGGGCACAATAGAGCCCTTGAGAAGGATCGAGCAATGATACGTTCCATCTTGTGCATAGTCCGGTATAGATGCCTTGACCTGAATCATGCGCATGGGGTCGCCGGCCATCCGGATGTCCGGTCATGAAGGCCCTGGGTTTCGCGGGCTACAGCGGTAGCGGCAAGACCACCCTGATGGAGAAGCTGCTGCCGCGGCTGCGGGATCGTGGCCTGCTGGTGTCGGTCATCAAGCAGAGCCACCACGATATCGAAGTGGACGTGCCGGGCAAGGACTCCTGGCGCCATCGCCGGGCCGGCGCCCGGGAGGTACTGCTCACCTCGCCGCGCCGCTGGATGCTGGTGCACGAGCTGGCGGGCGCCGCCGAACCTGGCCTGCACGACCATCTGGGTCGGCTGTCCACCTGTGACCTGGTGTTGGTGGAGGGTTTCCGTCATGTCGCGCTGGCCAAGATCGAGGTCTGGCGTGAGGAGAATTCACGCCCCTGGCTGCATCCCCACGACCCCCATATCATGGCCGTGGCGGCCGATGCCGCCCCACCGGGGAACCTGCCCTGGCTGGATCTGAACGATGTGGCGGCGGTGGCCGCCTTCATCCTGGAGTGGATGCAACATGAGTGACATGCTGTCCTTCGATGATGCCCTGCAGCGCCTGATGCAGGCGGCGCGGCCCCTGGTGGAAATAGAATCCGTGCCGGCGGATGCGGCCCTGGGCCGGGTGCTGGCGGAACCCGTGGTATCCGGGGTGCATGTGCCGCCCCTGGACAACGCCGCCATGGATGGCTATGCCCTGCTGGCGGCGGATTGGCAGGCCGGGGCCTGCTTGCCGGTGAGTCAGCGCATCCCGGCGGGCAGCCTGGGAGATCCCTTGCAGGCCGGTACCGTGGCACGCATCTTCACGGGTGCTCCCCTGCCTTTGGGGGCCGATGCCGTGGTGATGCAGGAAGATACCGAGACCGGCGCGGGAGGGATACGCATCAACCGGCCTCCCCGGCCCGGCGATCATGTGCGCCACCGCGGCGAGGACATTCGTGCCGGCCAGGCCGTGCTCGCGCAGGGCACGCGGCTGGGTCCGGCCCAATTGGGTGTGGCCGCTGCCGTGGGCAGCACCCGTTTGCCGGTCTATCGCCGCTTGCGCGTGGCGGTGTTCTTCACCGGAGATGAGCTCATCCCACCGGGCGAGCCCCTGCCACTGGGACGCATCTACAACTCCAACCGCGCCACCCTCCTGGCCCTTCTGACACGCCTGGGCGTGCAGATCCTGGACCTGGGCCAGGTACCCGACCGGGCCGAGGCCACCGTGTCCACCCTGGAGCAGGCTGCCCGCGAAGCGGATGTGGTCATCACCACCGGGGGGGTGTCGGTGGGGGAGGAAGACCACGTGCGTGCGGCGGTGCAGCGACTGGGTCGCCTGGATCTGTGGAAGGTGGCCATGAAACCTGGCAAGCCCCTGGCCTATGGCCAGGTGGGGGATGCGGACTTCCTCGGCCTGCCGGGCAACCCCGTTTCCGCTTTCGTGGTCTATACCCTGTTCGCACGGCCTTTCCTGCTGGCCCGCATGGGCGCCCCGACCAGCCCGCCCCTGAGCTTCCAGGTGCCGGCCGACTTCACCTGGCCGAGGCCGGGTAGCCGAAGGGAGTTCCTGCGTGCCCGCCTGGAAGCCGGGGGCGTGACCCTGTATGCCAACCAGAGCTCCGGCGTGCTCACTTCCCTGGCCTGGGCCGACGGGCTGGTGGACATTCCCATCGGCACCACGGTACGGCCGGGTGATACGGTGCGCTTCCTACCCCTTGGAGAGTGGCTGCAATGAACATACGTTTGCTTTATTTCGCGCGACTGCGGGAAGTCTTCGGCCGTGACCGGGAGGCCCTGGAATTGTCCTCACCCGCCGCCCTGGCAGACCTGCTGGCGGCCCTGCGCACCCGGGGTGGGGTCTGGGCCGAGGAGCTGGCCCAGGGCCGTGCCTTCCGCCTGGCGGTCAACCAGGACATCGCCGGCCCCGAGGCCGCCCTGGCGGACGGTGACGAGGTGGCCATCTTCCCGCCCGTCACCGGCGGGTGAGAAACAGTTCCAGGTACAGGAAGGCCCCTTGGCGCTCCGCCAGGCACCGGGCCAGGTTGCGGAAGCGCGCCCCTTCCCCGGGCTCGCCGGCGGCTTCCAGGGCGTAGGCCTTCAAGAACAGCAAGCGGGCCTTCATGTGGTGCTGGCCGAAGCGCTCCGCCTGCTCCAGGGCGAGGTCCAGCCACACCACGGCCCAGCGGGCACCCAGGTGAAAGGCGGCCTCGGCATGCAGGGCCTCGGCCTGGGCGGCTAGGGCGGAATCCGGGCGACGCAGGCTGGCCAGGGCCTGGTGACCGGGGCCCGGGTCCGACTTTTGGCCCAGGCGGGCCCGCGCCCACACCCCCAGCACGGTCAGCCAGGCCGGATCCGCCTCCCCGCCCTGCGTCCGTGCCAATGCCTGGACGCAGGTGCGGGGCTGGTCGGCCAGATAGGCCAGATAGGCAGCCTGCGCCGGACCGGGCTGCACACCCGCCGGAATGGCCCCGTGCCGCAGCAGGGCGAGGCGTTGCCGCAGATTTCCGGCCGGTGGGCTGGTGTTGTCCGGGGACAGGACTGCCAGGGCTTCCTGGAAACGGCCCAGGCTGTAGAGATCCAGAGCCAGGGCGTTTTCCGCCGTGTGCCGTCCGGCCGGACCCAGGGGCCGGGCCAGCCCAGGCAAGCGCCGTGCATGCGGATAGGAACGACCGGCACCGGCCTGTCGATGCAGGTCCTGCCAGCGCCGGTAGCGCAGGTGGAAGGCAGTGGGGTCCAACGCCATCAGGGTCCAGGGCTTACAGGCCTTCGTCTTTCAGGTTGCGGGAGAGCAACCCGCCCACGGCCTCGTGGGGCGGCGTTTCCTGCCTGAGGATCTGGGCCACGGCCTGGGTAATGGGAGTGTCCACGTCCAGTTCCTTCGCCAGCTGGTCGGCCTCCATGGCGGTGGGGACGCCTTCCGCCACATGTCCCAGACTCTGCAGGGCGGCTTCCAGGTGCTCGCCGGCGGCCAGGCGCAGGCCCAGCTGGCGGTTGCGGGACAGGTCGCCGGTACAGGTGAGGATCAGGTCCCCCATGCCGGACAGGCCCATGAAGGTTTCGGCGCGCCCTCCCAGACACCTGCCCAGACGGCTGAGTTCCGCCAGGCCACGGGTCAGCAGGGCGGCGCGGGCATTGAGGCCGAAGCCCAGGCCGTCGGAGATGCCGGCGGCAATGGCGATGACGTTCTTCAAGGCGCCTCCCAGCTCCACCCCCACCACGTCGGTGGAGGCGTACAGGCGGAATCCGGGGTCGTGCATGGCCCGGGCCATGGTTCGGGCGAATGCCAGGTCCGGGCAGGCGACGGTGAGGGCGGCGGGCAGGTCCCGTGCCACCTCCTGGGCAAAGCTGGGGCCGGACAGCACCGCAGCGGCGGGGTGCTCCGGCCAGGCCGTGTCCAGCACCTGGTGAGGCAGCAGACGGCTGTTGCTCTCGAAGCCCTTGCACAACCAGATCAGGGGTTGCGTCGGGGCACGCTGCCGCAGGGTCTGGGCCAGCTCCCGCAGGGCGTTGCTGGGTACAGCGCAGATCAGGCAGTCCGCGTCCGCGATGGCCCGGTCCAGCTGCGCGGTGGTCTGGAGGCTTGCCGGAAAGGGATGGCCCGGCAGATAGCGTCGGTTCTCGCGTCGGGTCCTGAGGTCGTCGGCGTGCCGAGGAGAGCGGGTCCAGAGGGTGACTGGCCGGGTGCGGGCCAGACGGATGGCCAGGGCCGTGCCCCAGGCACCCGCCCCCAGCACACCGAATTTCATGCCAGGCCGGGCCCTTGCCGCGTCAGTTGGGCTGTTGGGCCTGCAGCTGCTGCTGTTGCTGCATGTACATCAGCTCGAAGTTGACGGGTTGCAGCATCAGAGGCGGGAAGCCGGCCTTGAGCACGGCGTCGGACACCGCCTCCCGGGCATATGGGAACAGGATATTGGGGCAACCCACGCCCAGGGCCGGCTCCATGGCCTCCTGGGGAATGTTCTGGATGCGGAAGATGCCGGCCTGCTTCAGTTCCACCAGGAAGGCGGTCCTGTCCTGAATCTTGGCGGTGATGGTGATGGACAGGACGGTCTCGTAGATGCCGTTCTCCAGAGGCGCGCTCTGTGTGTTGAGCTGCATTTCCATCTGGGGCGCCTCCCGCTCCAGGAAGACCGCGGGGGCATTGGGCACCTCCACGGAAAGATCCTTGATGTAGATCTTTTCGATGTTGAACACGGGCATGGAGGCTTGCTGCTCTTGTTGATCGGTCATGGTGGTCCCGGCAGGAAAGTGAAAAAGCGGCCCATTATAGCCGTGCGCACGGGGCGGGTTTTCCCTGGCGTCACAAACGCCGGAGCCAGGCTTCCAGTTGTTGCGCCGGCAGGGCGCCGGACACCCGGTCGACCTCGCGGCCACCCTTGAACACGGCCAGGGTGGGGATGCTGCGGATGCCATGGCGGGCCGCCAGGGCCTGTTCCGCTTCGGTGTTTACCTTGGCGAAACGCACCCGTGTGGCCCAAGGACCCGCCAAGCGACTGAAGACGGGAGCGAACTGCTGACAGGGGCCACACCAGGGGGCCCAGAAGTCCACCAGCACGGGCAGCTCATTGCGCTCGATGTAGCGCTCGAAGGTGGCGGCACTGAGTTCCACGGGCTGGTCGCCCAGCACGGGATTGCCGCACTTGCCGCATTGGGGGGCATCGCCCAGACGCTCCTGCGGGACACGGTTGACCGTACCGCAGCTGGGACAGACGAGTTGCATGGCTTCCTCCTGAAGAACCGGGACTTCGACAGGAAGTGGCGCCGCCTGCCGGGGATTTCAAGCCGTCAGCAGGGGAGTCAGCTCGCCGGCCGCGTCCAGGGCGGAGATGTCGTCGAAGCCCCCAACGTGCCGCTCGCCGATGAAGATCTGCGGCACCGTGCGCCGGCCGGTGATACGTATCATGTGCTCGCGCTGTGTCGGGTCCAGGTCAACGCGGATCTTCTCGATCTCGGTAACGCCCTTTTTGTTGAGCAGCTTTTCCGCCATGACGCAGTAGGGGCAGACGGCGGTGCAATACATCTTGATGGGGGGCATGGCGACTCCTTGGCTGGAGGGTGAAGGGGCAAGGTTGTCCGGCAGGACACCTGCATGGTCCGCGCGGCTGGGGCCTTATCGATCCCGGGGCAGACCGGCCTGTTCCCAGGCCTGCATGCCACCGGCCAGGTTGTACAGTTTTTCGAATCCGGCCTTTTTCAGGGTGCGGCAGGCATGGTTGGAGCGGCTGCCACTGCGGCACACGGCGATGATGGGCTTGTCCTTGTGCTTTTCCAGGTCATTCAGCCGGGTTTTGAGCTGGCCAAGGGGTACATGCCGGGCCCTGGCGATGTGGCCGTCGGCCCATTCGGATTGCTCGCGCACATCCAGCACCAGGGCGTCCTCCTGGTTGAACAGGCGCACCGCCTCCTGGGGGCCGATCTGCCGGATGCCGGAGAGGCGGTTGAACAGACCGCCGCCGAACAGCATGAAGCCGGACACGGCCGCCAGCAGGATGAGCCAGATGTTTTGCGTGACGAATTCCATGGGGCAACCCCAAGCCTGAGCGCGAGACGGGTGAGTTTACCGTCAGTTGCAGCAGGTGCCACCCTCCTTGAACCCCAGCTTCTTGAGGATCCCCACCAGGGGACACAGGTTGGTGAAACCGGACTGGAACAGGTTCAGGCCGACGAAGGCGGTGAACCACAGCCAGCTCATGTGGCTCAGGTCGGCCTGGCCGCCGATGTGGGCCAGGGTCAGGGATAGCAGGATGAAGAACCCGGCGACGATGCGGACGATGCGTTCGATGGACATGGAAGCTCCTTTAAGGGGTAGGGAAAAGGGGGGTGGGGGGCCCGTTCCTCATTGGCTGATTACGTCGCCCCGACGGCCTTTCTCTGCCAGAGGAAGTACAGCAGAGGGATCACCACCAGGGTCAGGGCCGTGGAGGCGAAGGTGCCGAAGATCAGGGACACAGCCAGACCGCCGAACACCGGGTCTGTGATCATGATGGCGGAGCCCAGGATGATGGCCAGGGCGGTGAGCAGGATGGGGCGGAAGCGCACTGCGCCGGCCTCGATCACCGCCTGCTCCAGGCCGTAACCCTGCTTGCGGTAGTCGAGGATGAAATCGATGAGCAGCAGGGAGTTGCGCACCACGATGCCGGCCAGGGCGATGACACCGATCATGGATGTGGCGGTGAAGGCCTGACTGCTGGCCCAGTGGCCCGGGAACACGCCCACCAGGGTCAGGGGGATGGCGCCCATGACGATGAAGGGCAGCAGGAAGGACTTGTAGTAGCCCACCAGCACCAGATAGATGAGGATGATGGCGACGATGAAGGCGGAGCCCAGGTCCCGGAACACGTCCAGGGTCAGGCGCATCTCGCCACCCCACAGCAGGGTGTAGTCCACCACATCCCTGGGCGACGCCGCGGTGAAGCCCAGGTTGCCCGTGGTGAAGGTGGCGCCGTTGGGCAACCGCTTGCCATCCAGGACCTTGTCCAGGGCCAGCACGGCGTATACGGGGCTGGACTTCAGCAGTTCGCCCCCTACCATCACCATGGGGTGCTGATCCCGGGCATAGATGGGCTTGGCCTCGCTGACCCGTTCCACCGTGGCGATGGTGGACAGGGGTACCTGTATGCCTTGAGGGTTGCTTACCCGCAGGGCCAGCAGGGTGTCGGGGCTGGCGCGCAGCTCCCTCGGCAGACGCACCTGGATGTCGATGGGTTCCCGGGCACCGGTGGCGTGCAGGGTACCGATGGCGAAGCCGGACACGTAATGGCGCAGCAGCTGCGCCACCTGACCCGGGGCCACGCCGGAGAGCAGGGCCTTTTCCGCGTCCACGTGCACGTGGAAGCTGTCCAGGTTGGCGGTGACGGAGTCATCGACGTTGATCATTCCGTAGATGTCTGCGAAGGCCTGGTCCACATGGGGCGCGGCACTGCGCAACACGTCATAGTCCGGGCCGTAGAGCTCCGCCAGGATCTGGGCCTGGACCGGCGGCCCCGGTGGGGTCTCGTAGAGCTTCAGCCTGGCCGTGGGGAAGGCCTGGCGCACTCCGGCCAGGGCCTCATCCAGGGCTTCTGCGATGTCGTGGGAGGATGCTCCGCGGGCGTGCTTGTCCACCAGGTTGACCCGGATCTGGGCCAGGTTCTGGCCCTTCTTGATCATGTCGCCACGCACCAGGGCGGCGAAGTCGATGGGAGCGGTCATGCCCAGAAAGGTCTGGTAATCGCGTACATGTGGCTGTCTGCCCAGCACCTCGCCCACGGCACGGGCCACCTGGTCCGTGGCGGTCAGGGCGGTACCGGCGGGCATGTCCACCTGCAGCAGCATGGTGTTGGTATTGTCATTGGGCAGCATCTTCAGCTCCACCCCCAGGGGCGACAGGGGTCCATTCAGACCGGCGGGGCGGATGAACTGCCAGGCCGGCATGAGCATGGCCCCGGCCAGCAGGGCCAGCACCACCAGGAAGGTGAGATTGCGCTTGCCGGCGGAATGGATCAGGGGGGTGATCACCGCCACATAGGCGCGCTGCAGCAGGTCGGGTGCCTGGTTCTCCTGGGCATCGGAGGTCTGGCGCGCAGCCTTTTTCGCCAGCCAGATGTTGGCGGCCCAGGGCACCACCATGTAGGCGATGACGATGGAGGCGATCATGGCCACCGGTACGTTGAAGGGAATGGGTGCCATGAAGGGTCCCATCATGCCGGTGACGAAGGCCATGGGGATGAAGGCCAGGATCACGGCGATGGTGGCGATGTTGGTGGGGTTGCCGATCTCGTTGGTGGCGATCACCAGGGTCTCGCCGAAGGGCCGGCTGCCGCCGTGGTGCAGATGGCGGTGGATGTTCTCGATGACGACGATGGCCGCGTCCACCAGGAGGCCCAGGGACAGGATGAGGGCGAACAGGGTAATGCGGTTGATGGTCTGCCCGAAGGCCAGACCCACGGCCAGCACCACGAAGAGGATCAGGGGCACGGTGAGGGTGACGATGCTCGCCTCGCGCCAACCCAGGAAGATCACCAGGATGAGCACCACCGAGCCGATGGCGATGCCCAGGTGGGACACCAACTCGTTCACGGCGGCGTTGGCGCGCTCACCATCATTGCGGGTGATGGCCACTTCCACCTCGGCGGGGATGGCCTGTTCTTTCAGTGCCTCCACCTTGGCCAGCACCGCATCCGCCACCACCACGGCATTGGTACCGGCCTTCTTGGCGATGGCCAGGGTGACGGCGGGGTGCTCACCCTGGAGACTGGCCCGCGCCGCTGGACCATAGGCAAAGCGGCTGGCCTCGTCGATCTCGGCGGCGCCGTCTTCCACCCGGGCGACGTCCTTCAGGTACACGGGACGGCCCTGGCGGGACATGCCCACCACGATGTCGGCCACCTCCCGGGCGGAGCCGAGAAAACCGGACAGGCGCAAAGGCGTGGCCTGATTGTCGCGCACCAGCTCGCCCAGGGGGGCGGAGACGTTGGTGCCGCGCAGCATCTGGTCCACCTGGTTCAGGGACAGGCCGGCGGCCTCCAGGCGCTGGGGGTCCAGCCACACGTTCACCGCCCGGGCCCGGCCACCGACGATCTGTGTGAAGGACACGCCGGGCACGTTGCGCACCTGTTCCAGCAGGCGCTGGGCCACCTCGCGCAGGCGGAAGTCATCCAGGCTGGCGGAGGCCAGAGTGAGGGTCATGATGGGCACGTCGTCCACGTTGATGGGGCGCACCAGGGGCTCCATGGCACCCGGGGGGATACGGTCCATGTTCTGCATGAGCTGGTTGTACATCTTCACCAGGGACTCTTCCTGGTTCTCCCCCACCTTGAACTGCACGGTCACCAGGCCGAAGTCGTTGCTGGCATAGCCGTAGGTGTGGTCCACCCCGGACTGGGCGTTCATGATGGCTTCCAGGGGGCGAACCACCAGGTTGTGGATCTCGCTGGCGGAGGCCCCGGGTTTGGCGACGATGATGTTGGCCGCCGGTACCACGATCTGGGGGTTGTATTCCCGGGGGGTGATGGCCAGGGCCAGCAGACCCACCAGGGTCACGCCGAGGATGGTCAGGGCCGTGAGTTTGGAGGTGAGAAAGGCACGGGCCAGCTTGCCCGCCAGGTTCATGGGGCTGTCATGGGCCTGGTTATCCATGGCTCAGCCCTGCACCTTGCTGCCGTTGTTGACGGCGTCCGCGTTGCCGCTCACCACCCGCTCACCGGGGTTCAGGCCGGAGAGTATCTCCACCTGGCCGTCGATCTCGTTACCGGTGCGCACCATGCGATAGCGGGCGATGCCTGCGTCATCCACCACGAACACACCGGTGATGCCGGCCCGCTCCTGCACGGCGGACCTGGGTAGCGTCAGTATGAGCTGGCGGCCGGTGGGGAACAGCACCCGGGCGAAGGCCCCGCTCTGCAGTCCTGCGCCGGCCACGTCCAGCTTCACCATGTAGGTGTGGCTCATGGGGTCGGCAGCGGGAGACAGGCGTGCCACCCGGGCCTGCACGCTTTGCTCCTGGCCATCCACCTGCACCTCGACTGTCTGGCCCAGCTTCAGGGTCTTGAACACGGCCTCGGGCACACTGGTCTGCACCTGCAACCTGTCGGGGTTTTCCACCAGCAGGACGGGATGGCCCGGGGCGGCGATATCACCCTCCATGGCCAGCTTCTGGGTCACCACGCCGTTGATGGGGGAGTTCACCGTGGCGTAGCGCATCTGACCCTGGGCGGTACCCAGTCCGGCCTTGGCCTGGGCTGCCCGGGTCACGGCCATGTCGTAGTTGAGCTTCATCTTCTCGTACTGCTGGCGGCTGACCACCTCGTCCTCGTACAGGGCCTGGAAGCGCTGGTAATCGGCCTTGGCATCCTGCAGGGCGTCCTCGGCCTGCTGCAGGCCCAGGCGGGCCTGGGCCACGGCACCCTCGATGTCCAGTGGATCGATGGTGAACAGGCGCTGGCCGGCCTTTACACGCTGTCCCTCCGCCACGGCGATGTCCTTGATGTAGCCCATGAGGCGGGACGCCACCTTCACCGACTCCAGGGCCACCACGCTGCCGGGAGTGACGTGGGTGCGCGTGGCCTCCACAGGCTGGATGACCGTGATCTGGGCCTGGACGGTGACGGCGGCACCGGTCTTGGTCTTTTGCGCATCACCACTGCCGCAGCCGGCCAGGACGAGCGACAGGGCCAGGGACAGGATGATGGGCAGGGATTTGGTCTGTGCACTGCGGGTCATGTTGCTCACCTTGAATCAGAGTTGCTCCGGGGTCAGCACGCCCACGGCGCGCTTCAGTTCGGCACGGCTGACGGCCAGGTCGTAGCGAGCCGCCACCAGTTCCGCACGGGCCTTGTCCAGCTGGGCCTGGGCGGAAAAGAGCTCGATGAGGGTGGCCACGCCGTTTTCGTAGCGACGTTGCACCAGGCGCTGGGCCTCGCCGGCCTGCTCTACCGCTATCCGACGGGCGGCGATCTTCTCCTCCGCCTCCATGGCCTTGCGACGGGCGTCGCCCACCTGGTAGCGCACACCATCCTCGGCCTGGCGCAGCCGGGCGGCCAGTTCCGTGCGCTGGGCCTCGGCCCGGTCCACCCCTGCCTTGGTGACACCGCCGTCGAAGGCGGCCCAGGACAGTACGCCGGCCACCGTGTAAGAGGTGGCGCCGAAGCCCAGGGCCTCGTCGTTCACGTCGCCGCGCAGCATGACGTTGAACTGGGGCTTGTGCCCTGCCCGGGCGGCCGCCACGGCCGCACCGGCACCCTGCAGCTGGCTGCGCAGGGCCTGCAGGCCGGCGTGGCTGTCCAGGGCCTGCTGACGCAGGTCCGCATCGCTGCCCGCCAGCATGCCGGGGGTCACGGGGGCGCCCACGTCCAGGGGCTCGTCCAGGGGCTTGCCCAGCAGCAGGTGCAACTGGTCCAGGGCGGCGGCCTCGGCGTTTCTGGCCTCGACTCGCTTGAGCTTCACGTCCTCCAGGTTCACCCGCGCGGAGAGCAGGTCGCTCTTCACCACCATGCCCTGCTTGTGCAGCTTCTCGGTGATGCGTACGTATTCCTGGGCGGCGGCGATGCCCTGCTCCGCCACCTGGACATAGGCCCGGGCGGTATGTACGCCCTGGTAGGCCATGAGCACATGCTTGATGACCTCCTGGCGGGCCTGACGGTCACCGGATTGCGCGGCCCGCACATACGCCTGGGCCTGCTCCACGTAGCGCTTCACCATGCCGCCGTTGTAAACGGGAATGAGCAACTCCACCCGGGGGTTGATGTTGGTGACGGCATCGGGGTGGTTGAGGTTGTGGGGTGCAACGCCCAGGGCGGCTGGGCCGGTAAACTGGGCGGCACCGAAATCGTTGAACGTGGCCCCCCGCTGGGACAGCTTCAGACCGAAGGCGTTGAGGGCGTCGTTGCTGCGGGTGGCGGTAAGCGACAGATTGAGGCGCGGCTTCCGGTTGCCTTCGGCCTGGCGCAACGCGGCCTCGGCCTGCTGGATCTGGGCCTGGCTCACGGCCAGGTCCGGGTTCTGGCTGAGGGCCTTTTCCACGGCCTGCTGGAAGCTCAGGGTCTCCGCCCGGGTCAAGGGTGCGGACAGGGCCGAGCCCAAGGCCAAAAACAAGACACCCGTGAGGGTGCCCAACCTGGCAGTGCGCATATCAACACTCCTAGCTGAAAAGGGGTTGCGCCCGGGGGGCAGCAAAATCAGTAGGTGCTAATATACCTATTAGATATTTTTATGTCCAGATAAGACAGGCTGTGGTGACGAATCGCACGACTATTTTGCAAAACCGCAAAACACGTCGCGCATCATACTGATGAGCTGCAGTGTGCGCGTATCCCCCACCCGGTAGTAGACGCGATTGGCATCCTTGCGCGTGCGCAGCACGCCCTTGTCCCGCAGGATGGCCAGGTGCTGGGAGATGTTGCTCTGGGAGGTACCCACGTTTTCGACGATGTCCTGTACGCTCACCTCCTTGTCGCCCAGGACGCAGAGGATCTTCAGGCGCAGGGGGTGGGACATGGCCTTGAGGGCGCGGGAGGCCTGCTCGATGTGCTCGTCTTTGTCGATGAGTTCCAAGGACTCGTCAATCATTGCGTCTCCGTGATGGGTATGGTGAGTCTGGTGAACCGTTCGAAAGCATGCGCGGGCCCTCAGTGACGTGCGCACGTATTCAAATATACTAAAATACCCACGAGGAATGTAATGAAAAAAGCAGATAAAATCTTCTGATGCCCCCCTCCAGCCTCAAACCTGTCCTGCTCATCATCCTGGATGGCTTTGGTTGCCGTCACGCCGACAACTTCAATGCCATCGCCCGCGCCCAAAAACCCAACTGGGATCATCTGTGGAAGGCCTATCCCCATACCCTGATCCAGGCCTCCGAAGCAGCGGTGGGCCTGCCGGCGGGGCAGATGGGCAATTCCGAGGTGGGACACCTGAACATCGGTGCCGGCCGGGTGGTTTATCAGGAGTTCACACGCATCGATCGAGCCATCAACAACGGCAATTTCTTCCTCAACCGGGCCTTGGTTGATACCGTAACCCAGGTCAAGGTCCAGGGCAGCGCCCTGCACATCCTGGGTCTGCTCTCGGATGGCGGGGTGCACAGCCACGAGAACCACATCCACGCCATGCTGGACCTTGCCTTGCGACACGGGTTGGAGAGGGTCTATGTGCACGCCTTCCTGGATGGACGCGACACACCGCCCAAGAGCGCGGATACACATCTGCGCCGTTTGCAGGAGAAGATCGACCGGTTGGGCGGAGGCCGTATCGCCACACTCATCGGCCGCTATTACGCCATGGACCGGGACCGGCGCTGGCTGAGGGTGAAGGCGGCCTATGACCTGCTTACCCAGGGTCGTGGCGAATTCGTCGCCGGGGATGCCCTGGAGGGTCTGTACGCGGCCTATTCCCGGGGGGAGACCGACGAGTTCGTCAAGGCCACCGTCATCGTCCCACCCGGCCAGGAAGCGGCGCGCATGCAGGATGGGGACGCCATCGTCTTCATGAATTTCCGCTCCGATCGGGCACGACAGCTTACCCGCACCTTCATCGAGCCGGATTTCGTGGAATTCGAGCGGGAGACCACCCCCAGGCTGTCCCGTTATTGCACGCTCACCAGTTACAGTGACGACTTCGACGTGGAGGTGGCCTTCCCACCGGAACGCGTCCGCAATGGTTTTGGCGAGTACATCGCCAACCTGGGCCTGCGTCAGCTGCGCATCGCCGAGACGGAGAAATATCCCCATGTCACCTACTTCTTCAATGGTGGCGAGGAAACCGTGTATCCGGGGGAAGACCGCATCCTGGTGAATTCCCCCGATGTGGCCACCTATGACCTGAAACCGGAAATGAGCGCCCGTGAAGTCACGGGCGAGCTGGTGCGGGCCGTCCACAGCCGCAAGTACGATGCCATCATCTGCAACTACGCCAACTCCGACATGGTGGGGCACACCGGCGTGTTCGAGGCGGCCAGGAAGGCGGTGGAAGTGGTGGACGAGTGCGTCGGCCGGGCCGTGGAGGCCATGCTGGCCGAGGGTGGCGAGGTGCTGATCACCGCCGATCATGGCAATGCCGAGAACATGATGGATCTGGACAAGGCACAGCCACACACCGCCCATACCCTCAACCTGGTGCCCTTCCTCTACATTGGCCGCCCGGCGCACATTGCCGAAAAGGGCGCCCTGGAAGATGTGGCCCCTACCCTGCTGCGCATGATGGGCCTGCCACAACCCATGGAAATGACGGGTCACCCGCTCATCGAATTCGATTAGCTCCGTGTGCACATGCCTGCTGCGTGGTTTCCTGTGGCTGTGCTTCGGCCTTTGGGTGGCGGCGGCGCAGGCCGCGCCGGATGGCCGCCAGGAGGAGCTGGATGACTTGCGAACCCGCATCCGGGCCCTGCAGAAGGAGGTGGAGCAGGCCGCCGAGGATCGCAGCGAGGCTGCGGATGCGCTCAAGAAATCGGAGCGTGGCATCTCCGACATGAACCGTGGTCTGCGGGAGCTGGAACAGCGACAGCGTGGACTTTCCGCTGATCTCAAGCAGCTGGCGCGGGACACCGAAGCCACCCGCACGGAAATCGATGCACAGCGCAAGCGCCTCGCGGAACTGCTGCGGCAGCGGTACATCCACGGCGACAACGATGTCGTCAAGCTCATGCTCAACGGCCAGAACCCCGGTGAATCCGCGCGCAGCCTGGAATATTACGGATACATAGGCCGTGCCCGACGGGAGCTGATTCGCGCCTACCAGGGTTCCTTGGCGCGCATGCAGGCCCTGCAGGCCACCGTACGGGAAAGACAGGCCAGCCTGGAACAGACCAAGCAGGAAAGGGTGGCACGAAAGAAAAGCCTGGAAACGGAAAAGGCCGCGCGCCAGCAGGTGCTGTTCAAGCTGTCCAGCCAGATTCGCCGACAGCGCAACGAGATCCGCACCCTGGAACGGGACGAGAAACGCCTCACCCAGCTGATCGAGCGACTGGCCCGTCTGGCGGCCGCGCGCAAGGCCGCCAAACCCGTGCAGACCAGGCCCGGGGAGAAGGTGGAGCGGGTGGCGGATGCCAGCCTGGCCGGCCTGGATTTTGCCCGTCTCAAGGGCAAGCTGGCCCTGCCGGTGGCCGGGGAAATCCTGCACCGCTTCGGCCAGGACCGCCCCGGTGGCGGCCCAGCCTGGAAGGGGTTGTTCATCCGTGCCCGCCAGGGTCAGGAGGTGCGCGCCGTGGGTACCGGCAAGGTGGCCTTTGCCGACTGGCTGCGCGGCTTTGGCAACCTGCTCATCATCGACCATGGGGACGGCTATCTCAGCCTGTACAGCAATAATGAAAGCCTGTATAAACAGGCAGGAGACCCGGTCCGGGCCGGCGACGTGGTGGCCACCGTGGGCGCCAGCGGTGGGCAGGATGAGCCCGGTCTGTATTTCGAGCTGCGCCGCCAGGGCAAACCCTTCAACCCCATGGCCTGGGTCCGATGAGCCGGGCTGCAGCAAGCTGAGCCCACCCGTTCCGCAACACTCCGAGGCACCATGTCTGGCAAACTCAAGCAATTCAGTCTGATCGGTCTGGGCATCGTCTTCGGCGCCGCCCTCAGCCTGAACTTTTCCGCCATCGCCGATCGGGAGCCCGAGCCGCTGCCCATCGAGGATCTGCGTGCCTTTACCGAGATCTTCGGCAAGATCAAGAGTGACTATGTGGAACCGGTGGAGGACAAGAAGCTCATCACCGAGGCCATCAACGGCATGCTGGCGGGTCTGGATCCGCATTCCTCCTACCTGGACATGGAGGCATTCAAGGACCTGCAGGTGGGTACCCAGGGTGAATTCGGCGGCCTGGGCATCGAGGTGGGCATGGAGGATGGCTTCGTCAAGGTGGTCTCCCCCATCGAGGACACCCCAGCCTTCAAGGCCGGGGTGAAGTCCGGTGATCTGATCATCAAGCTGGACGACAGCCCGGTGAAGGGGCTGACCCTGAACGATGCGGTGAAGAAGATGCGCGGCAAACCGGGCACCGGCATCACCCTCACCATCGTGCGCAAAGGGGAAGCCAAGCCCCTGGTCATTACCCTCACCCGGGCGGTCATCAAGATCAAAAGCGTGAAATACAGTCTGGTGGAGCCCGGCTACGGCTATGTGCGCATCACACAGTTCCAGGAGCACACCGGCGAGAACCTGGTGGCGGCCCTCAAGGATTTGGGCACGCAGAACAAGGGCAGCCTCAAGGGTCTGGTGCTGGATCTGCGCAACGACCCGGGTGGTCTGCTCAACACCGCCGTGGCTGTGGCCGGCAGCTTCCTCAAGCCGGGAGAACTGGTGGTGTACACCGACGGCCGTACCGAAGACGCCAAGATGCGTCTCACCAATAATCGGGAAAACTACCTGCGTCTGGGGGAGAGCGATTACCTCAAGGGCCTGCCGGCTTGGAGCAAGAGCGTGCCCCTGGTGGTGCTGGTGAATGGCGGCTCCGCCTCCGCCTCCGAGATCGTGGCGGGTGCCCTGCAGGACCACAGGCGCGCGCTCATCGTGGGCACGAAGTCCTTCGGCAAGGGGTCGGTGCAAACCATTCTGCCCCTGAACAATGGCACTGCCATCAAGCTCACCACGGCACGCTATTACACCCCCAATGGTCGCAGCATCCAGGCCAAGGGCATCACGCCAGACATCGTCGTGGAGGAAGGCACGGTAAGCACGGGCGAGACCGGGGGGCTGGAAATCCGTGAGGCGGACCTGGACAAGCACCTGAGCAACAGCCAGGAGCCCGAGGTGACAAAGACGCCGGCCGAGGCAGACAGGGATACCAAGGGCAAAGCCTCAGGCAAAAAGGACGTCAAGCCCGAGGAAGGCGAGACCGGGCGGGAGATCGTGCGCAAGAACGATTTCCAGTTCAATCAGGCGTTGACCCTGCTCAAAGGCCTTGCATTGCTGCAGGACCGCAAGCAATAGGATGGGACGGGATGACGGCGCCCGGTGATATCTGGAAACGTCGTGATCTGATCTTCAAGCCCCTGCCTCCCGGCCAGACCGTGCGCGCGCTGGAAAGGCTGTCCGGTCTGCCCGGGCTGGAAGTGAGCAGCACGGGCGAATACAGCCTGCAACTGGCCTACGATGTGCGCGAGTACACCCTGGAGGAACTCGAGAACCTTCTGGGTTCCTGGGGTTTTCACCTGGAGGCGACGGTCCTGATCCGCATCCGGCGTGCCCTGGCCTACCACTGCGAACGTATCCAGCGCGACAATCTGGGCCTGCCCACACCGCGCACCAAGAACTACAAGGCCTTCGCGCAGGCCTGGCAGCACCAGCCCCATGGGGATCACGACGCCACGCCCGAAGAGTGGCGGCAATATAGATGACAGGTGGGCATGGCCCCCGCTCCCCGGTCGCTCCCATGGACGACGCTCAGCTGCTGCGCTATTCCCGTCACATCCTGCTGGATCAGATCGGCATCGAAGGTCAGGAGCGTCTGCTGCGTGCCCATGTCCTGGTGGTGGGCGCGGGGGGACTGGGATCGCCCGTGGCCCTGTACCTGGCCGCCGCCGGTGTGGGGCAGATCAGCCTGGCAGACCACGATGTGGTGGAGCTGACCAACCTGCAGCGTCAGGTCATCCACGACATGGACAGCCTTGGGGTCAACAAGGCCGTCTCGGCGGCACGCCGCATGCAGGCCATGAACCCGGGCATACGGGTGCATCCGCTGCAGGAGAAACTGTGCGGTGACACGCTCGATCGGGCCGTGCAGGCCGTGGACCTGGTGCTGGACTGCTGCGACAACTTTCCGACCCGCCAGGCCGTCAACCGGGCCTGCGTGCGTCATCGCAAACCCCTGGTGTCGGGCGCCGCCGTGCGCTTCGACGGCCAGGTGGCCGTCTTCGACCTGCGGCATGACGACGCCCCCTGCTATGCCTGCCTGTTCCCAGAGCAGGCCCGGGACGCAGAGATGCGTTGCGCGGAATTCGGCGTGTTTGCGCCCCTGGTGGGCGTAATCGGCGCCATGCAGGCCGCCGAGACCCTGAAGCTGATCATCGGCGCAGGGCACAGCCTGTCGGGCCGCTTGCTGCTCTACGATGCACTGGCCGGGGAGTGGCGGGACATGCGCTTGCGCAAGGATGCCGGCTGTGGAGTGTGCGCGTCTGTCCAGCCGGCGCGATCGGCGGCCAGGATGACATGAGGCGGCGGCACGGGATATCCACGCGCGGGAGACCGGCATGCCCGACGTGGCTCCGTGGGCGCCCGCATCGGCCAGGCGGGCACCCGTTGACTTATCATGTGGGTCGGAATATGGAAGGCGGGGACGGGCGGCCATGCCCCTGAGCGGCGACGACCTGGAAATGGTGCTGCGCCTGTGCGCGGCCATGGTCGCCGGGGCGCTCATCGGCTACGAACGCTCCTATCATGGACGGCCCGCTGGCTTCCGTACCCACGCCCTGGTCTGTACCGCCTCCAGCCTGTTGATGCTGGTCACGGCCTATGAAGCGCGGTGGGTGAATACGGCCACGGAGCTTGTGCGCCTCGACCCAACCAGGATGGCGCAGGGCATCATGACAGGAATCGGTTTTCTCGGGGCAGGCGCGATCATGAAGGAGGGGCTGTCGGTGCGCGGCCTGACCACCGCCGCTTCCGTCTGGATCACGGCGGCGATTGGCATCCTGGCGGGCATTGGCTTCTACCTGCCACTGGTCGTCTCCGTACTGCTCACGCTCGGCATGCTGTCGCTGTTCCGCCTGATCGAGGCACGCATGCCGACACAGGCGTATTACCACTTCGAGGTGCGCTACACACCTGATTCCGGCATGACGGAGGGCACGCTGCGCAAGCTGGTGGAAAGTTTCGGCTTCAGCATAGCCAACTTCAGCTACCGGTTGGATGGCGAAGAGCGCCTGCGGCGCCACAGCATGGTGCTGTGCAGCACGGATCGGACCGGCATCTCGCGGCTGGCCGAAGCACTGCACGCCCTGGGTACGGTGCACGAGTTTCGCATCGCACCGGCCAGTGATTGAAGCCAGGCCGGCAGCCATGACCCTGCGGCTAACGGGCGGGCCTGCCCGCCTGGTGATCTTCCCTTTCGTGCAGTCCGGGTGCCGCTCGCCTACTTGCGCCAGTAATCGTTGGCGGCCGCGATGGTCTGGAAATTGATGGCGACCACCTGCGAAGAGGCAATCAGCGCATCCGCGCTTTCCGCGTATACGGGCCTGAGCTTCTTGAGAACCTCGGGATCGGGCTGTGTGTATTTCACGCCCCGGCGGCTCAGGGTGATGGCCAGCTCGAATCCGGCCTGAGGTGTATCGGTGATGAGGGTGGGCAGCCAGGTGTCGGTCATGGATGGAACCTCAAATGGATGGTTGCCCAGCCGGCACGGCTGGGCAGGAAAGATGGATGCCGCAGTCTAACAGCAAACCGAAGCGGTTATCCCCGTCGGTGGAGGGGATGCTGTGGCTTGCAAGCATCCCGCGCTGCACAGCACCGTGGCCGTGCATGCTGGATGATCGGTCGCCCGTTGTGGCCATATGCTCACCTGGGGCTGCGTGGGTGGCGATACGTGCCACGGCTGTGGTAGCTCAGCAAAACCCTGTGCCGAATATCGCCTCGGCATGGATGGTTCCCCGCCAGTGTCACACAATGCGCTTGACATAAATAACCCATGACAAAGAAGAACAATGCATGCAGGGAGTGCATGACAACGCCGTTGCCGATCCGGAAGGGCACGTAGGCACGCAGGCCGCGCTGTGGCTCTTGGCGAGCCTGGCCGGCCTCTATCGCCAGCCCTTTGATGCCGAGCTGGTGATCAAGCGTTTTCCGCCGCCGATCGATCTGCCCACGCTGATCGAGGCCTTGGACGCGCTCGGCCTCAAGGCCGGGTTGGCGCACTGGCCCGAAGCGGGGCTGTCGACTTTGCCGCTGCCCGCCGTGGCGTTGCTGGCCACGCCCACGACTGAAACCTCGCAAGCGGACTCTGGCGAAGATGCAAGTGCCGCTTCTCACCAACCATCACCCAGCACCACACTCACCCCGGCGCTGATCGTCCAACATGGTGACGACACCCTGGCTTGGGTCAAACCCGGCCAGTCGGCCCCGGAAACCGTGGCGCTTGATGCGGCCCGCGCCCAAGCCGCACCGGTGCTGCTCTTGGTGGCGCAGGCCGAACCACCTGTTTCCGAATCGGTCAGCAAAAACGAATCGCCTGAAACTCAGAAAAAGCCTTTCGGCTTCTCCTGGTTCGTGCCGGAACTGCTGCACCACAAACGCATCTGGCGCGACGTGCTGCTCGCCAGCCTCGCCATCCAGCTTGTAGGCCTGGCCACGCCGCTGTTCACCCAGGTCATCATCGACAAGGTCATCGCCCATCACTCCGAGAGCACGCTCATCGTGCTGGGCGTGGCGCTGGTGGTGTGCATGCTCTTTACCAGCGGCATGAGCTGGCTGCGCCAATACCTGGTGCTGCACACCGGCAGCCGCATCGATGCCGTGCTGGGCGAGAAGGTGCTCAAGCACCTGTTGCACCTGCCGCTGCCGTACTTCGAAGCGCGGCCCACCGGCACGCTGGTGGCGCGCCTGGCGGCAACGACACCCTGATCGGTGGCTCCGGCAATGACGTGCTCGACGGTGGTGCGGGGGGATGATGACTTGTGCGGTGGCGCCGGAGCAGACACGTACATTTTTGGTCGGGGAGCTGGCAACGATACGGTGCGCGATGCGGTGGAATCGGGCACCCAGCGCGACATCGTGCGCTTCTCGGGGCTGAATCCGGCGGATATCCGCGTCACGGCGGATTACAACGACAACCTCATCTTCACCATCGTCGATACGGGCGAGACGCTTTCCATACCGCGCGGCGGCTGGTGGTGGGGCAGCAACGGCGTCGGCCAGTATGTGTTTGACGACGGCACGGTGTGGAGCCACGACGACGCACTGCGTGCGACCGTGGCCGCGAGCACCGAGAGCGACGACACCATCCACGGCTCGTCCGCCGGGGACACGATCACCGGCCAGGCGGGCAATGACACGCTGATCGGTGCCACCGGCTGGAACTGGATTTACGAGAACGGCCAGTACCGGGTCCTGCGCAACACCACGCCCACCCTCTACGCCAACGGCAACGACGCCTACCAGTTCGGCCGGGGCGGGGTTGCTTCGCGTATCGACGACTTGACAAAAAGAGAATGATCGTTCATTCTTCGCTCATCGAACTTCTTCCGAATTTCTGATGGGTGAGGAAATGTCTTCTAAGTTCAAATACATAGTCTCTGCCATGGCAATTTCCCTGTCGCTCGCTGCCTGTTCCGGCGGGGAAGGACCGCTCACGCAGGGTGAGGCCGTGCCGGTGTCCGTCGTGACGCTGACATCCGGGCCGATCACGCTGACCCGCGAGTTGCCCGGTCGCACCAGCCCGTTCCTGGTGGCCGAAGTGCGCCCGCAGGTCTCGGGCATCGTGCGCAATCGCCTGTTCACCGAAGGCGGCGAGGTCAAGGCTGGGCAGCCGCTCTACCAGATCGACGACGCCGGTTACCGTGCCGAGAACAACAGTGCGCGCGCAGCGCTGGCCCGTGCCGAGGCCGCACTGGTCACCGCCCGGCTCCAGGCTCAGCGCAGCGCCGAGCTGGTCAAGATCGACGCTGTCAGCAGGCAGGACAACGACAACGCTCAAGCCACGCTGCGGCAGGCCGAAGCCGACGTGAAGGCGGCGCAGGCGACGGTAGACGGGACCAGCGTGACCCTGGGTTACGCCCGCATCACCTCGCCCATCCGTGGGCGCATCGGCAAGTCCACGGTCACCCAGGGCGCCCTGGTCACCGCGGGACAGGCCACGGCACTGGCCACGGTGCAGCAGCTCGATCCGATCTACGTCGATCTGACTCAGTCCAGCAGCGAACTGCTGGCCCTGCGCAAGGACTTGGCATCGGGCGTGCTGGATAGCACCGAAGGGTTGCCGGTCAAGATCGTGCTCGAGGATGGCAGCGAGTTTTCGCACGCGGGCAAGCTGGCCTTCTCCGAAGTCACCGTGGACCCATCCACCGGCAGCTACGCGCTGCGGGTGGTGGTGCCCAATCCCGACCGCGTGTTGCTGCCGGGCATGTATGTGCGCGCGGTGCTCGGCAGCGGCCAGCGCCAAAACGCGATCCTGGTGCCGCAGCAAGGTATTGCGCGCGACCCCAAGGGCAATACCAGCGCGATGGTGGTGGGCAAGGACGGCAAGGCCGAGCAGCGTCAGGTCGTGGTCAGCCAGGCGATCGGAGACAAGTGGCTGGTCGAGTCCGGGCTTGCGACCGGCGACCGGGTCATCGTCGAGGGCCTGCAGAAGATCAGGCCGGGTGTTCCCGTGCAGGCTGTCGAGATCAACGGTGCCGGTCCCACCGCTACCGCTGCTCCCGGCGGTACCGCCGTGCAGAAGTAAGCGGAGGCCCCCATGGCACGTTTCTTCATCGACCGGCCCATCTTCGCGTGGGTCATCGCGATCATCATCATGCTGGCCGGCGCACTGTCGATTTTCACGCTGCCGATATCGATGTACCCGATCGTGGCACCGCCCAGCGTCGAGATCCGCGCCACCTACCCGGGTGCATCCGCCAAGGTGGTCCAGGACTCGGTGACCCAGATCATCGAGCAGAACATGAAGGGCCTCGACGGCCTGATGTACTTCTCCTCGCAGTCGTCGTCCAACGGCATGGCGACAATCACCCTGACCTTCGAGACCGGCACCGACGGCGACATCGCCCAGGTCCAGGTCCAGAACAAGCTGCAGCTGGCGATGCCGCTGTTGCCGCAGGAGGTGCAGCGTCAGGGCGTCAGCGTCAGCAAGTCGACGGCGGGCTTCCTGCAGGTGGTCGGCTTCGTGTCCGAAGACGGCAGCATGGACAAGACCGACATCGCCGACTATGTCGGTGCCAACATCGTCGACCCGCTCAGCCGTGTGCCCGGAGTGGGTACCATCCAGGTGTTCGGCGGCAAGTACGCCATGCGCATCTGGCTGGATCCGAACAAGCTGCAGACCTATCAGCTGTCGGTTCCCGAGGTCACCGCCGCGATCCGGGCTCAGAACGCACAGGTCGCGCTCGGCACGCTCGGTGGTGCGCCGGCGGTCAAGGGTCAGCAACTCAACGCCACCATCAATGCCCAGGACCGGCTGCAGACCCCCGAGCAGTTCCGCGACATCATCGTGCGTTCGAACCCGGACGGTTCCGAGCTGCGCCTGGGCGACATCGCGCGTGTGGAGATGGGTAGCGAAAGCTACGAGTTCGATTCCCGCTATAACGGCCAGCAGGCCACCGGTGTGGCGATCTCGCTGGCCACCGGCGCCAACGCGATCGATACCGCCGCCGGCGTGAAGCAGGCGCTGGCGGAACTGGAGCCGTACTTTCCGCCAGGCCTCAAGGCGGTGATTCCGTTCGACACCACGCCGTTCGTGAAGGTGTCGATCAAGGGCGTGGTCAAGACCCTGCTCGAGGCGATCGTTCTCGTGTTCCTGGTCATGTATCTGTTCCTGCAGAACTTCCGCGCCACCCTGATCCCGACGATCGCGGTGCCGGTGGTGCTGCTGGGTACCTTCGGCGTGCTTGCCGCGCTCGGCTTCTCGGTGAACATGCTGACCATGTTCGCGATGGTGCTGGCGATCGGCCTGCTGGTCGATGACGCCATCGTCGTGGTCGAGAACGTCGAGCGCCTCATGAGCGAGGAAGGCCTGTCCCCGCTCGAGGCCACGCGCAAGTCGATGGACCAGATCACCGGTGCCCTGGTCGGCATCGGCGTGGTGCTGTCGGCGGTGTTCGTGCCGATGGCCTTCATGTCCGGCTCCTCGGGCGTGATCTACCGCCAGTTCACGGTGACGATCGTGTCGGCGATGACGCTGTCGGTGCTGGTCGCGATCGTGCTGACGCCGGCACTGTGCGCGACCCTGCTCAAGCCACTGAAGAAGGGCGAGCACCACGACAGCAGCGGCGGCCTGTTCGCCCGCTTCTTCCACTGGTTCAATCGCGGCTTCGAAAAGACCAGCGCCAACTACCAGCGTGGCGTGCGCGGCATCCTCGGTCGTCCGTGGCGATTCATGGCGATCTTCGTAGCACTGGCGCTGGCGATGGGGCTGTTGTTCGCGCGCCTGCCCAGCGCCTTCCTGCCCAACGAGGATCAGGGCGTGCTGATGGCGACGATCCAGGCGCCGGTGGGCGCTACCCAGGAGCGCACGCTGCAGTCGATCGCGAAGCTGGAGAAGCACTTCCTCGAGAACGAGAAGGACGCGGTTGAATCCACGTTCGCGGTGCAGGGCTTCAGTTTCGCGGGCAGTGGCCAGAACACCGGCATCGCCTTCGTCAAGCTCAAGGACTGGGGCGAACGCGGCGATGCCAAACTCAGCGTCGAGGCGGTCGCGGGGCGTGGCATGGCGGCGATGAGCCAGATCAAGGATGCCGTCACCTTCGTGTTCGCGCCGCCGGCGATGCCTGAGCTGGGCATCGCCACCGGCTACTCGTTCTACCTCCAGGACAACGCCGGCAAGGGTCATGAGGCGTTGATCGCCGCCCGTGATCAGCTGCTTGGCCTGGCGGCGGGGAGCAAGTTGCTCGCCAACGTGCGTCCCAACGGCCAGGAGGACACGCCGCAGCTGCGCATCGACGTCGACGTCGCCAAGGCGGGTGCGCTGGGTCTGTCGCTGGACGCGATCAACGCCACGCTCGCGGCGGCCTGGGGCGGCCAGTATATCGACGATTTCATCGACCGCGGCCGCGTCAAGCGCGTCTACCTGCAGGCCGATGCGCCGTTCCGCATGACCCCGGATGACTTCAATCTGTGGTCGGTGAAGAACAATGCCGGCGAGATGGTGCCGTTCACCGCCTTCGGCAGCTCTCGTTGGGACTTTGGCTCGCCGCGCCTGGAGCGCTATGACGGCGTGCCGTCGCTGGAGATCCAGGGAGAGGCCGCGCCGGGGGTATCCTCGGGTGCGGCCATGGACGAGATCGAGCGCCTGGCCAAGCAACTGCCTTCCGGCTTTGGTGTCGAGTGGACGGCGGTGTCCTACCAGGAGCGTGCGTCGGGTGCGCAGACGCCACTGCTGTACACGCTGTCGCTGCTGATCGTGTTCCTGTGTCTGGCGGCGCTGTACGAAAGCTGGACAGTGCCCACGGCGGTGCTGCTGGTGGCGCCGCTTGGCATCCTCGGCGCGGTGCTGGCCAACACGTTGATGGGCATGAACCGTGACGTCTATTTCCAGGTCGCCATGCTTACCACGGTGGGCCTGACCAGCAAGAACGCGATCCTGATCGTGGAGTTCGCCAAGGAGAACCTTGAAAGCGGCATGGACCTGATCGCGGCCACCATGCAGGCCGTGCGCGACCGCCTGCGCCCCATCATCATGACCTCGCTGGCCTTCGGCCTGGGCGTGCTGCCGTTGGCGCTGGCCAGCGGCGCGGGCTCGGGTGCGCAGCGTGCAATCGGTACCGGCGTGGTCGGCGGTATGGCTGTAGGCACTCTGCTCGGCGTGTTCTTCATTCCCCTGTTCTTCGTGGTCGTGCAGCGCCTGTTCGGCAAGCGCCAGGCCACCACCACGCCGGCCGTAGCGGAGCCGGAAGGAGCCTCACAATGATTCGCCCCCTGATCACCAGCCTTGCGCTGGCCACGGCCCTGTTCGTCCCCGGTTGCGCCAACCTGCAGCCGCCGCTGCCCGAAGCCAAACCGGCGATTCCGGCCGACTGGCCGCTGCCGGCGGAAACACCGCAGACGGTCGGCGACGCCACGGCAACAGCTGATATCGGCTGGCGCGACTTCTTCGCCGATCCCCGACTGGACCAACTCGTTGCGCTGGCGCTTGAAAACAACCGTGACCTACGGGTGGCGGTGCTCAAAGTCGAGCGCGCGCGTGCGCAATACCGCATCCAGCGCGCCGACCGTCTGCCGTCACTGGGTGCGGAGGCCAGCATGACCCGCAGTGGCGGCGATAGCCTGGCCGTCTCCGAAAGCTACACCGCCAGCGCCGGTGTCGTGGGGTTCGAGCTGGACCTGTTCGGTCGCGTGCACAACCTCAGCCAGGCGGCGTTGGAGCAGTTTCTCGCCACCGAGGAAGCGCATCGCAGCGCGCAGCTGGCGCTGATCGCGGAAGTTGCCGACACCTGGCTGGCGCTGGCCGCCGACCAGGAGTCGCTCACCATCGCTCAGGCGACGCTGGACAACCACATGGCATCATTCAGGCTGACCGAGCAGCGCCACGCGCAGGGCGCGGTGTCCGGGCTGGACGTCAGCCAGGCGCGCACCGTGGTCGAAACCGCGCGTTCGGACGTGGCCCGCTATCAAGCCCAGGTGCTGCAGGGCCGCAATACGCTGACCTTGCTGGTCGGCGCTCCAGTGGATGAGACGCTGCTTCCGGACGCGTTCACTCCGCAGGTCAGCGGCCTCGCCAATCTGCCAGCCGGGCTGCCGTCGCAGGTGCTGCTGCGCCGGCCTGACGTGCTGGCTGCCGAGCACGGCTTGCGTGCGGCCAACGCCAACATCGGCGCCGCCCGCGCCGCGTTCTTCCCGTCGATCACCCTGACCGGCAACATCGGCAGCAGCAGTGCGGAACTCTCTGATCTGTTCGACGGCGGCAACGGCGTGTGGAGCTTCGTGCCGCGGATCAATATCCCGATCTTCCAGGGCGGGCGCCTGACCGCGGCGCTGGGCGTGGCCCAGGCCAACCGCGATATCGCCCTCGCCGAATACGAGAAAGCGATCCAGTCCGCATTCCGCGAGGTTGCCGATGCACTGGCGCTGTCGGGTACGCTGGCTGCCCGACGCAGTGCACAGGAGGCACTGTTCGCCGCGGCCAGCCGTACGCACGCATTTTCGCAGGCCCGATACGAGGCCGGTCAGGACAGCTACCTGGTCCTGCTCGACGCCCAGCGCACCCTGTACTCGGCACGGCAGTCGCTGGTGGCGGCCCAGTTGGCGGAACAGGCCAATCGCGTCACCTTGTACAAAGTCTTGGGAGGTGGCTGGAGAGAGGGGGGCATATGAGCGGCAAGCATGAAACAGCAGTGTCGAAAAAGGCGCAGGAACGTGCCACGGCACAACGCAACCGGATCCTCGATGCAGCGCGGCGCTGCTTCATCGAGCACGGCTTCCATGCCGCCAGCATGGCCTACATCGCCGATACCGCCGGCATGAGTGCGGGACTGATCTATCGCTACTTCGACAACAAGAGTGACATCATCCTGGCCATCGTCGAACACCAACTGGAGTTGCTGCGAGAGGACATCAAGCTCAATCGCCAGGTCGACCTGGCCAGCGAAATGGCGCAGAACTATGGCCGCGCGAACGAAGGCGACAGCGGGGGCATGAATGCAGCGCTGCTGCTGGAGATTTCCGCCGAGGCCACCCGCGACCGGCGAGTGGCCGCCGCCCTGCAACGCTTCGATACCACCCTGCGTGCAGCGCTGGTCGACTGGCTGACCCGCGACCGTGCCAGCGGCGGACAGGGCATGCCGGCCGCCGCCGCTGCAGGCCGCGCACTGCTGTTGCAGTGCCTGTTCGAAGGACTCAAGATCCGCGAGACCCGTGAACCTGACCTCGACCGCGAACTGCTGACGTCGACGCTGCACGAGTTCGTGCCGCTGTTGCTGGCGCCGCGACCGCCGAGTCCGCATCTTCCGGTGCCAGCGACGCACGCGGTTTCTCCCGCCGCGTCAGCACAGCCAGGAACGATACGCGACCAGTCATGAACACACGAATGATGAGGTGCCGCTGGCCGTCGATGAGAGGCGGTCTGCATGCCGACGTGCTGGCTGTGACCGTGAACTTCCCGACTGCGGGCCTGCACACCACGCGCCATGTCGAGCATCAGCGCGGATTGGCGCGCCGCCCGCCAGCGCTTCGCGCCCGCGTGCGCACGATTTCCCCGGACGACTGCTGATGCTGGAACTGCTGGAACTCATTGGCCTGGGATTGTTGATGATCCTGCCCCTGGCCAACCCCCTGACCACGTTGGTGCTGTTCTTGAGCCTGTCCCATGGCATGCCCGAAGAGGAACAACGTCGCCAGATCGTGCAGACCTGCATTTACGTGTTCATCATCATGATGGTGGCCTTCTATGGCGGTCAGATGGTGATGCGCGTCTTCGGCATTTCCATTCCCGGGTTGCGCATTGCGGGCGGCCTGATCGTCGGGCTGATCGGGTTGCAGATGCTGTTCTCGCCCCGGGAGTCCAGAAGCGACGCCGAGGCCGAAGAAAAGGCTGCGCAGATGCACGACCAGCACGCGCGGCGCGCGGTCAACATAGCCTTTGTCCCGCTGGCGATGCCGAGCACCGCCGGCCCCGGCACCATTGCGATGCTGATCAGCGCCGCCGCCCAGATCGAAAGTGGCACCAGTGTCACGCCCTGGGTCTTGGCCGTTACGCCAACACTGGTCTTTCTGTCCTTCAGCCTCATCCTCTGGCTGTGCCTGCGGGCATCGAAGCGCATCCAGCGACGGCTGGGCAGCGGCGGCATTGCTGCCATCTCGCGCTTGATGGGCTTCCTGCTGGTCTGCATGGGCACGCAGTTCATCATCACCGGCATCAGCACGGTCGTGCTCGACCTGATCGCGGCGGCGGCAGCGGCATGAATCCTTTCGATTGATCGGCATCACGTTTCCCTCATCCCACCGAGGAGACAACCCATGCGCTATTCGTTCCGTGGCCAATCCGCTCTCGTCACCGGTGCCGCATCCGGCATCGGCGAGGCCACCGCCCGCCTGCTTGCGGCCAACGGTCTGTCCGTCGTCGTATCGGATCTCAAGGCCGATGCGGTGGAGCGCGTCGTGGCTGCGATCACCGCAGCCGGCGGGCGTGCCGTGGGGCACGTTGCCGATGTCTCCAGCGCCGCCGATGCCAAGGCCACGGTCGATCGCGCGATCGAGGCCTTTGGCGCCCTGCATTTCGCGGTCAACAATGCCGGCATCGTCGGCCCTGCGACGGCGGTAGGCGAGCTGGAACCGGCGGACTGGCGGGCGCGTCATCGATGTCAACCTGAGCGGCGTGGCCTACGGCCTGCGCCATCAGATCCCGGCCATCCTCGCCGGCGGCGGCGGCGCCATCGTCAACACGTCTTCGATCATGGGCCTGGTCGGCAGCCCTGCCGATCCGGCCTATGTCGCCTCCAAGCACGGCGTCACCGGGCTGACACGGTCGGCGGCGCTGGCGTATTCAAGTCAGGGTGTCCGCATCAATTCGGTCCACCCCGGCGGCGTGCGAACGCCGATCCTGGACACGGTCGACCCCAAGGCGCTTGAAGGGCTTGTCGACCAGCATCCGATCGGCCGCCTGGCGCAAGCCGATGAAATCGCGCATGCCGTGGCTTTCCTGTTGTCGGACGGCGCCGGTTTCATCACGGGTGCTGCCCTGGTCGCCGATGGCGGCTATACCGCGCGCTGAGGGTTCGCATCGAAGCGCTCGATCCGGTGCCGCGATTCGGACTGTGGGCGGCACCGTTGAGTGCGGCGGCGTACTCTGTCGCGGGCAGGTTGACATAAGGGATGGCGCGGCCCGTCTACCTGGACATCTCCGCTGCTGTCTGGCCGTGAATGGCCCATGCAGCTTGTTCTGCACCGTGGCAAAAAAGCGCTTGGTGGCCTGCGCCGTCACATCGTAGTCAATGGCCGTGGCGTAGATGTCGGTGATCTTCTGGTAAAACTTGCGCTCCGAGAGGCGAATCTCGTGCCTGTGGCGGCTTTTTCGTGGTCATTTGTCCAAGCCTGCTGCGTGTTGTCGCAGTTCAAGCGCCAAGCAGCCTTTTTGCCAACACTGACTGCATGTCACGGCGCCCATCTGCAATCAGGTAGATGATGACGTGGTTGCCTGTGGCACGGTAGATCACGCGGTACGGCTTGAAGAAGGTCTGGCGGTATTCTTTGATGCCAAGGCCGACCAATTCCTTCGGATAGCTACCGCGTTCCGGGAACCTGGACAGGCTCTCCACAACGCTCATCAACTCATCCAACACATAGTTGGCGTTGGCCACGCAGTCGAATTCGGCGATGTAGTCGTGGATGGCCTCTAAATCTTGCTCCGCACCCTCGGTAAGCAGGACTTCAAACTTGGCTGACGTGCCAGCCATCAGACGGAGGCTCGCCTGGCGCGGAGGCGGGTGACAACGTCGGCCACGGGTTTGAGCTTGCCAGCGGCCACGTCCTGATTGCCCAGCGCGAGGATTTTCAGCAGCGCTAGCGTTTCTTGCGTCTCTTCGAACGAGGCTACATCCTGCAGGACAGCCTTGGCCTCACCGTTTTGAGTGATGATCATAGGTTCTCGCTGCTCCGCGAGGTGCGTCAGAACCTCGGCTGCATTGGCTTTGAGATAGCTGATCGGCTTGACCTGTGATGAGTAGCGCATGGCAGTGCTCTAGATTAGACAAAGACTTAATTTAGTCTTTTTATGGTCTTGCGACAAGATGCCCGAATCGGATGCTATCAACAGCCCCGCTGTATGAGCCTGCTGTGCTTCCAGCGCAATCCGCTGCCGGTGCATTGGGCGGCGCAGCGGGCGGTGGTGGCGGGGTTCGATGCCTGACCGCTCGTCTTGGTTGACGATGAACCATCGAGCGTAAGTTGTCGATTTTGCAAGGTCGCCATCTGCGCCTACCCGCAGACCAAACAGAGAAAAGAGACGGCTCCGGCCGAGAAAGTGGCCGATTTCGGGCGTTTCGGCTGGTGGCCACCCGCAGCAGTGATGGCCGCAGCCCCGCGTGGCGTGGTGATTTCAGGCAAGAAAAAGGGCCTGGAGGCTATCCAGACCCTTGTGATTGGTGGTGTAGTTCCGCGGCAAATGAAACTATCCTGCCGCACGGACACTGCCACCGTGGGTGTTGTTCTACACAGGTCGCGCATCCGAGGGAAAACGGGACGCCTCCGCGCATTTCCTCTCGGGTCTTGGTGGTGACAGCAGTTCCATTCGAAAGACCGAGTCGGAAACGGACGTGCGCCGCCAGGCGCCGATATCTGCAGCCGTAGGCACCGGCTTGTTCCTTGGCTCGCCGCGGCTGCCAGGGTCGTCGCTACTGGATGCCCCGCCACCAGAGGTCAAACGGCTGCGCTGTTTCTTCCAGATGTACCGGCTCGCCAATGCGGGGCGTGAGCAAGCGATATGGCTGGCCGTGGCTGGCAGCGACGGCGCGCTCGAATGGCTCGTCCCAGGCGTGGCGCGCCAGGCTGAAGCGCCCGGCATGGGCGGTGAGCAGCGATTGGGCCGACAGGATCTGCGCCGCGCGGCTGGCTTCCTCCGGAGTCATGTGAATATCGCTCCAGCGTTCGTTGTACTGGCCCGCATCCAGCGCCACCAGATCGAAATCACCGAAGCGCTGGGCAATGGCCTCAAAATGCGGCCCGAAGCCGGTGTCGCCGCTGAAGTACAGGCGGCGTTGCGGGGACTCCAGCGCAAAGCTGACCCACAGGCTCTGGTTGCGCTGCACAAAGCGCCCCGAATAGTGCTGGGCAGGCAGCGCGTGGACCTGCAGGTCGAGCCCGAGCGTCACACTCTCGTCCCATTCGACTTCACGAATCTGCGACGGCAGATAGCCCCAGCGCTCAAGGTGCGCGCCGTTGCCCAAGCCAACGACCACCAGCCGAGCCTTCGGCTGCAGCGCCTTCATCGTCGCGTAGTCCAGGTGGTCATAGTGGTCGTGGGAGATCAGCACGGCATCGATGGGCGGCAGATCCTCCACGCGGTAAAGGCTGGTGCCCTCGAACGCCCTCACCATCCAGGGCAGCGGCGCAGCGTGGTCGTTGAACAGCGGATCGATCAACACACGCTGGCCGCCAAGCTGAACAAAGAAGGACGAATGGCCCAGCCACACGACGGCGTCCTGATCTGCCGGTAAGGCCGACAGATCCGTCTTGATGGCCGGCAGTGCCACCGGCGGCTCAGGCCGGTCTCGTGATTCAAAGCGACCTCGAATGACCGCCATCAGAAACTGGATGCCCTTCAAACGCTGCGGCGTGGCGAGCTCATTGCGGAACTCGCCGTCACGGTATTGCGCCGAGGCATGCACACGTTGCAGCCGCTCGTCCTGCGGCAACTGTCCCAGACGGGGTTCGAGATAGGCGCACGCGCCGACGATCAGCGCCAGCAGCAGGGCGAGCGCAAGCATCAAAACGCGTTTCATGAGCAGGCCTCGCAGGTATTCAGCGGCTGCTTCTTGTCGCCGGTAGATTCAGGAGCGCTTGAGCGCACCCGCACCGCCGCCAGCACGGTGATGGCCGACAGTGCAAACAGAATCGCGCTGGCCATCAAGATGGCCTGCGGACCATTGGCATCGAGCAGGTAGCCGCCAAAAGCTGCACCGAAGGTGTTGGCCACTTGGATCACCGCCACCTGCAGGCCACCAGCGCTTTCCGCGTCATCGGCCAGGCTGCGTGCCACCCAGGTGGACCAACCCACCGGCACTACCCCCAGCACCATGCCCCAGGAGGCGACGACCAGGGTGGTCACCAGCGGGAGGTGTCCGGCAGTGATCAGCACCGCCGCGCATACCACCAACAGCAGCGGCGCAAATGCCAGCGTGGTCTTGAGCTCGCCTTTGAGGAAGAAGGACGACAGCGAAGTGCCGACGAAGTTGGCCACGCCAAACAGCAGCAGCACAGCCGAAATCTGCTGCACATCGAAGTGCGGCACCGCCTCGAAGAACGGCCGCAGATAGGTGAAAAAGGCAAACTGGCCGGCAAACACGGCGAAGATCGCCAGCATGGCTGCCGGCACGCCTGCGCGCTTGAGTACCAAAAACGCCGCCAGTGCCGGGCGATGCTCACGTGCAGGCAGCTGGGGCAACACCAGCGCCTGCCAGATCAGACATATCAAGCCCAACCCAGCGGCCAGCAGGAACACCCCGCGCCAGCCGACAATCTCGCCCAGAAAGCTGCCCGCCGGTGCCGCCAGCACCAGCGCCACCGACACCCCGCCAAAGACGATGGACAGCGCGCGGGGTACGTCTTTGGCGGGCACCAATTGCATGGTGATGGCGGCAGCCATGGCCCAGAACCCGCCCAGCGCCAAGCCCAGCAGCACCCGACCCAGCAGCAAGACGGCAAAGCGGGTGCTCAAAGCCGTCAGCAGGCAGGACAGGATCAGCAGCAGCGAATAGCCCAGGATCACCTTGCGGCGATCCACACCGCGCGTTGCCCGGGATGCGAACAGGCTGGCAAAGATGGCGGCAAAGGCTGTGGCCGTCAGCGTCTGCCCCGCCATGCCTTGCGAAATCCGCAAGCCTTCGGCCATGGGCGTGAGCAGGCCGGCGGGCAGAAATTCCACCGTAATCAGGCCCGCCACGCAGGCGGTGATCGACAGCACCGCGCCCCAGGATCCACTTGTTTGTGAGGAGGATGGATTCATCGTCTACTCGCTTACTTGGTGGTGAAGCCGCCATCGACGGCAATGGCCTGGCCGATCACGAACCCGGCCAGCGAGCTGCACAGCCACAGCACGGCACCGGCCAGCTCCTCGGGCTTGCCCAAACGTCCAGCAGGGATTTCCTTGATCACCTCCGCCATATGCTCCGGCGCATCGCGCAGGGCTTTTTGCACCATGGGCGTTTCCACCGGGCCGGGACATACGGCATTGATGCGAATGCCCAGCGGTGCGTATTCCAGCGCGGCGCTCTTGGTCAGACCGACAACGCCGTGCTTGGAGGCGGTATAGGCCCCCAGATTGGCCAGCCCCGCCAGCCCGCTGTTGGACGAGCAGTTGACGATGGCGCCGCTGCCCTGTGCGCGCATCTGGCGCAGCTCGTGCTTGAGGCAATTCCACACGCCGCGCAGGTTCACGGCGATGGCCAGATCGAAGTCGCTGGCCTCGGCATCGGCAGTGTTGGCAACCGGCACGTGCAGCCCGGCGTTGTTGAACGCGAAGTCCAGGCTGCCAAAGTGCTCCACGCACGCGGCCACCGCGGCGGCCGCATCGGCTTCCTGGGTGACATCGCAGCGAACGGCAATGGCCTGGTGCCCGGCGGCCACGAGCTTTTGTGCCTCGGCCTGCGCCGCCTCAAGGTTCATGTCGGCCAGCACCACGGCGGCGCCGGATTCGGCGAAGGCAATGGCCGTGGCCAGGCCGATGCCCGATGCCGCGCCGGTGATCAGCGCGGTCTTGCCTGAAAAATCGATATGCATGTGAGTGCCCTGAAAAGTGTCGTCGAAGTGACGGGCCCAATGGCCCCTGTTCCATGCGACCCATGCTAGGTACCCACGCGCTGCGGGGTTAGAAAGAAGCCCCGGGAGTTTTGGCAAATCCTCCAACGCCTGCTGGAGTGCCTGTGGATGCTGATGAATTACACAGGCAACTGCATCCGCGCCAGCCGCACCGGTTCGCTGCCGGTGTTCCAGCTGTCATGGCCCTTGCCCCAGGTGCCGGTGGTCAGGATGCACGCGCCGGGCGTGAGGGTGCATTGTGTGCCATCCCCGGCGGCATAGCCCATCCGTCCGCGCAGGCAGATGACCCACTGCCTGCGGGGACTGGGGTGCCAGCCGCCTTGCCAACCCATGGGCAACTCGACCATCACCAGTGCCGGGGCATCAGCGGCGGCAGAGACCTGCATGGGCGGTGCGGGTGGCACGAACGCCAGCACCTGCAGTTGCAGATCTGCGCCTTGCTTGACGCGGGAGACGCCGTGCTCATCGGCAAACAGGTGCAGATAGCTCCAGCCAGACTGAGCCTCTCTCCAGGCAGCAGCTGAGAAGACGCGCGGGCCGGGCTGCGCGGCGCGCGGGGATCAACGGGTGAAGCCAGCGAACGAGGTGAGATAGATGGCGCCGAATCCGTCCAGCACTTCACGGATCTCGGGCGTGGTGTCGCCGTAGACGTAGAGCTGATCGATCTTCACCAGCGCCAGAAAGCGCTCGGCATAGGGGGAGAAGGTCTGGCGCACGTGCGGCAGCAGGCCCTGGGTGCGATAGCGTTCGATGATGTGCACCTTGGTGCGATCGGCATTGACCAGGAATTCGTAGGCGATGGTGTCGGACTCCTTGGCGGTGGCGGCCACCAGCTCGTCGACCAGCGCCTTGAGCGCATCGTAGTTGGCCGGATCAATACTCAGGTGGTAGAGGGAATAAATTTCGTTTTGCATGCTCGACTTCCTCGTTCAAGGGGGCGTTCATGGTCGCCCGTTAATTTGCATCGACGGCATCGCGAATGGCCTGGATCTGTGGCCACAGTCGAAAGGCGTTCTCGCGCTGGTAGATGAACACGATGCCAAAGCGGCCCGACTTGCGCTCCACCCAGGGGTAGGTGCCGAATGCGCCGATGCTGGAGTTGCGCAGGCAGGCGCCCGCGGCGTCCGGGGATTCGCACCAGTTGCCCAGGCTGTAGTGCCCGCCCTGGATGGGGTTCTCGGGCGCGGGCGTCATGTGCGCCTTGGGCGTCTGGTCCTTCAGCAGTTCGTCGATGCTGCCGCGCGAGAGCACGCGCTGGCCCTCGTACATGCCTTCCTGCGCGATCATGCGCAGAAAGCGCAGGTAGTCGGTCGCCGTACTGACGGCGCCGCCCTGCAGCACGGGGTTGAGCGTTTCGTCCACCGACAGCTCGTCGGCCGAATCCAGGCGCAGATGCGTCCAGTACGTGTGTGTCATGCCCAGCGGCCTGGCGATCTTGTCCTGGAAAACCCTGGCCCAGCGCTGACCGGTGACGGCCTCCACCGCGGCGCCGGCGAGCTGGAATCCGGGACTGCCATAGGCGAATACCTCGCCCGGCACGCTGACCAAGGGGCGCTGGGCTGCGTCCAGGGCGGATTGCTCCAGCGTAATGCGGTGGTCCTGGGCGAGGTCGTAATACTCGCCATTTACCCCCGCGAGTCCCGAGGTCTGTGACAGCAACTGGCGCAGGGTCAGCTGGCCCGCTGCCGGCGGCAGTGTGGGCAGCCAGGTGGCAATGGGGGCATCGAGCTGCAGCTTGCCCTCGTCCACGATGGCCATGACCGTGGCCGTGGCGAGAAACTTCGAGGCCGAGGCAATGGGGTATTGCGTGTCTGCCTCGATGTCGCCGAAGCGGGTCAACGAGACTTCCTGGCCACGCACACCGGTGCCCACGCTGAAGCCGCCCGATCCCCGTGCCAGCATGGTTTGCGCGGCTTGCACGGCGGCAGGCGGCAGGGCCGCAGACCGCTGGACCATGGGCTGCTGCGGCCTATCCGTGGCCGATGCCTCGACAGTCAGGCTGAACGCAGCGCTCAATGCCAGACAAATGGCGCCCAGTTTGTTCATGACGTTTCCCCTCGATGATCAGCCGTCTTTCAGGGATGCCTTGAGTTTTTTCATGAAGGCCATGAAATGCGGCCTGAGCTCGGTGAACAGTTCCGAATCCTTGTGTGTGAGCATGGCCTCACCAAACAGTTTGAGCCCGACGGCAAAGGACGCGGCTTCGTCTGCCGGGAATACCCCGGCACCCTGTATGCGGCGGACGATCTCGATGATCTCGTCATGGTTGAACGAGGCAAACGTGATCGACGGTCCGTCGGTGGCATGGCCATCCTTGTCTTCGACCCGGGTGACGCTGATGTGGTACTTGTGGCTCTTCATGAAATCCTCCGCGCTGGAGTGCGGTTGGTCGGTTCCCGGTAGTTTCTCGAGTCGGCGGGACTGCCGGGGTTCGTTGCCTGGGGTCTCAGGCGTGTGCCCACGACGGGGCCGTGGCCGGGCCGGCACCGAGGAAGAAGCCGAACTGGATGTTCATCATCCCGACCGGCTCGAGGAAGCGGCTGTTGCGCAGCGGCCCGGCATCGACGGCGACAAAGCCCAGCGCCTGCGCCAGCGCGCGTACCTGAGCCGTGGCGCCTGGATCGTCACCGGCCACGAACACCTGGAGCTTGCGGCCCTCGCGGGCCTGCGCGGCCACCAGGCCGGCAAAAATCGTGTTGAACGCCTTGACGACATGGGCGCCGGGGGCCGCAACCTGGGTTTCCTCCGCGGCAGAGGTGGTCAGGCCGACGACCAGATCCTTGAAGTCTGCGCTGACGGGATTGCTCACGTCCACCAGCACCTTGCCCTTCACGTCGCCCGCCTGGGCCAGCACGCCCGCCGTGGCCTGATAGGGCACGGCCAGGATCACCAGATCCGCCAGCTTGAAGGCGGCCGCGATGCCGCCGCCTTCGACCTGGGCGCCAATCTCCTGCGCCAGCGCGGCCGCCTTGCCGGGGTCGCGGTCGCCGATGACGACTTCGTAAGGAGTTTGTGCCAAGGCGCGGGCGTAGGCCGCGCCGATGTTGCCGGTACCAATGATTGCGACTTTCATGACTGTTCTCCATGTGGGGTTGGGGTAAGACGAAGACTAAACTTGATCAAATAACGGATAAATGATTTAAATATTTCTTAATTACAAACCAAAGATTTCTAATGGACAGACTGACCAGCATGGCGGTGTTCGTGAAGGCGGTCGATCTCGGCTCCTTCACTGCGGCAGCGGAGGCGCTCGAGATGTCGCCGCAACTGGTGGGCAAGCATGTCCTGGAAATCGAACAACGCCTGGGAGTGCGGCTGCTCAACCGCACCACGCGCCGGCAAAGCCTGACCGACTTTGGCCGTGTCTTCTATGAGCGCTCGAAGATTGTTCTGGCGGAAGTCGAGATCGCCGAGAGTCTGGCTGCCGAGACACGGGCGATCCCCAGTGGGCGGCTGCGCATCAATGCCCCGGTCAGTTTCGGCATGAAGACCCTGGCCCCCCGGCTGCCGGAGTACCTGCGCAGCCATCCGAAAGTGGACGTGGAACTGAGTCTGAGCAACCGTGCGGTGGATCTGGTCGATGAGGGTTACGATCTGGTATTCCGCATCGGCGTACTGGCCGACAGCGAGCTGATTGCGCGGCCGCTGGCGCCCTACCGCTTTGTCCTGTGCGCCGCGCCCGGCTATCTCGAAGGCCGTCCGCCCATACGCAAGCCCGAAGATCTGACGCAGCACGAATGCCTGGTCTTCGCGTACACGGAACTGCGCAACCAGTGGACCTTCGATGGGCCGTCGGGGCGTGTCACAGTGCCGGTGCGCTCGCGGCTGGCCTCGGACCATGATGAAACCCTGCTGTGCGCCGCGCTCGCCGGCATGGGCATCCTGCTGCAACCGCAGGACGTGGTGCAGGCGGCGCTGGACGATGGCCGCTTGGTGCGCCTGCTACCGGAGTACGAAGCCCCGTCGCGGCCCATGCACCTGCTCTACGCGCCGGATCGGCGCATCACCCCCAAGCTCAGGAGTTTTCTCGACTTCTCAGTGGAAGCTTTTGGAGCGAGAGGCGGAAGTCCCGTACTTGCCTGACCCTTCGAGGGTGTCGCTCATGGCTTACCCCCGTGTAAGTACTTACGGAGAATGACTTGCGAACCTAAAGTGTGGGCGTCACGTTCGGCAAAGGCATCACCCTCAAGCCGATCGTGCGGATTTCTTCAGTCTGACCAGGAAACTCGTGCCATGAGCCAACCGGGCGCCTACCAGAACCTGCATTTGCAGTACATCGCCGGCGAGTGGCGCCCAGGACGCTCGGGGCGGACGCTCGAAGACCGCTCGCCCTACGACCAGCAGTTGCTGGCCACGATACCGATGGCCAGTCGCGAAGACCTGGATGACGCCTATGCATGCGCCGCGCAGGTCCAGCTGGCCTGGGCGGCCACTGGGCCGACCGAACGCTCGGCCGTGCTGCTGAGGGCGGTCGCCATCTTCGACCATCGCCGCGATGAGATCGTCGACTGGCTGATTCGCGAGTCGGGCAGCACGCGCATCAAGGCCGGGATCGAATGGGCGTCGGCACGCGCCATCACCTTGGAAGCGGCCAGCTTCCCGGGCCGCGTGCAGGGGCGCATCCTGCCGTCCGGCATTGCCGGCAAGGAGAGCCGGGTCTATCGCAAGCCGTTGGGGGTAGTGGGCATCATCAGTCCCTGGAACTTCCCCATGCACCTGACCCAGCGTTCGCTGGCCCCGGCGCTGGCGGTCGGCAACGCCGCGGTGGTCAAGCCGGCGAGCGATACCCCGGTGACCGGCGGCCTGCTGCTCGCCCGCATCTTCGAGGAGGCCGGGCTGCCGCCCGGCGTGCTGAGTGTGGTGGTGGGCGCAGGCTCGGAGATCGGCGACGCCTTAGTCGAGCACCCGGTGCCGGCGCTGATCTCGTTCACAGGCTCCACCGAGGTTGGACGCGGCATCGGCCGCATCGCAAGCGGCGGCGAGCACCTGAAGCACGTGGCGCTGGAACTGGGCGGAAACGGACCCTTCGTCGTCCTGGCCGATGCCGATCTGGAACAGGCAGCGCATGCCGCCGCGGTGGGCAAGTTCCTGCACATCGGCCAGATCTGCATGGCGATCAACCGCATCATCGTCGAGCAGCCCGTGTACGAGCGCTTCATCGAACTGTTCGTCGATCGCGTCTCCAAGTTGCCTGTCGGTGACCCATCGCTGCCGGATACCGTCATCGGTCCCGTCATCAGCGCCAAGCAGCTGGAGGGCTTGCAGAAGAAGATCGCGCAGGCCAAGGCCGATGGCGCCCGTGTCCTGCTCGAAGCGCCTGCCAAAGGCCAGGTCTTGCCGCCGCACGTGTTCGCCGACGTCCGTCCGGATTCCGAGCTCTTCCGCAACGAGATCTTCGGCCCGCTGGTCGGCATCAGCGCCGCACGGGACGAGGAGCACGCGCTCGAACTCGCCAATGCCACCGAATACGGCCTGTCCAGCGCGGTGTTCACCGGCAGCCTCGAGCGCGGCGCATGGTTCGCGCAACGCCTCCGCGCAGGCATGACCCATGTCAACGACATCCCCGTCAACGACGAAGCGAACGCGCCATTCGGGGGCGAGAAGAACTCCGGCATCGGCCGTTTCAACGGTGACTGGGCGATCGAAGAGTTCACCACCGATCACTGGATCAGCGTGCAGCGTGTACCGCGCGCCTATCCGTTCTGACGTACTTGATTGCCTTGACTACCCGTTCTCTTTGACATGTCTGCACGCAGAGAAGCGCCCATGCATAGAGGTTCGAGCAACCGCGTCTTCGCTTCTTTCCATTTCTTGTAGGGACTTGAACCATGAGCATTGCGCAGGCGGGTGAGCCTTGAGCCTCGCGAACGGTGTGATGGCAACGCGCTTGCGGACCGCGCCTGGAGTTCCTACGCTCGCCCGGTCCGCAGATGCGGATCGCGACGCCGCGCAAACGCGATCACTCCGTGCCACCGTTTGTCCGAAAGGATACGCCTGCCATGAACGCCCCTGCCCCTGCCCCTGCCCCTGCTCCTGCTCCTGCCGCCAGCTGGGTCCAGCGCGCCGGCCTGGTCGCCGCCTTCGCGGCGCTCGTGCTGATCCTGCTGCTTCCGCCCGCTGCGGAACTGCCGCACGCCGGCAAGGTGATGCTCGGCATCCTGGCCTTCGCGGTGATCGTCTGGATGACCGAAGCGCTGGACTACGCGGTCAGCGCCGTCGTCATCGGCGCGCTGATGATCTTCGGCCTCGCCTTCATGCCCGATGCCGCCAAGCCCGCCGGGCCGGCGATGGGCACGGGCGCGGCGCTCAACCTGGCGCTCTCCGGCTTCGCGAGCAGCGCGGTCGCGCTGGTGGCCGCCGCCTGCTTCATCGCCGCGGCGATGACCGCGACCGGACTGGACCGCCGCATCGCGCTCCTGGTGCTCTCGCGCGTGCAGGCGCGCGCGCACCAGATCGTCATCGGCGCGATGGTGGTCGGGTTCCTGCTGTCCTTCATCGTGCCCAGCACCACCGCGCGCGTGGCCTGCCTGATGCCGATCATGATGGGCTTCATCCTCGCCTTCAAGGTGGACAAGCGCAGCCGCTTCGCGGCGCTCCTCGTGATCACCGCGGCGCAGACCGCGAGCGTGTGGAACGTCGGCATCAAGACCGCCGCGGCGCAGAACATGGTGGCGGTGGGCTTCGTCGAGAAGCAGTTCGGCAGCACCATCACCTGGACCGAGTGGTTCATCGCCGGCGCGCCGTTCTCGGCGCTCTTGACCGTGGCTCTGTACTTCATCATGACGCGCATGCTGAAGCCGGAGATGGACGAGATCGCCGGCGGCCGCGCCGCGATCCGCCAGCAGCTCTCCGAGCTGGGCCCGATGACGGCGCGCGAATGGAAGCTCCTGGCGCTGGTGCTGGCGCTGCTGGGCTTCTGGTCGACCGAGAAGGTGCTGCACGACTTCGACACCACGTCGACCACGATCGCGGCGATCGCGCTGATGCTCCTGCCGCGCCTCGGCGTGATGGACTGGAAGGCCTCGCAGCGCGGCTTTCCCTGGGGCACGGTGGTGCTGTTCGCGGTGGGCATCAGCGTCGGCACGGCACTGCTGCGCACCCAGGCCGCGGCCTGGCTCGCCAACCTGATCGTCCATCACCTCGGGCTGCAGAACGCCGGCGCCTTCGCGATCCTGATGCTGCTGTCGATCTTCCTCGTCGTCATCCACCTGGGCTTCGCCAGCGCAACCGCGCTGGCCTCGACGATGATCCCGATCGTCATCAGCGTGCTGGGCGCGGTGCAGACGCCGGGCATCAACGTGATCGGCATGACGATGCTGCTGCAGTTCGTGGTCAGCTTCGGCTTCATCCTGCCGGTGAACGCGCCGCAGAACATGATCGCCTACGGCACCGACACCTTCGAGGCGCGCGACTTCGTGCGCACCGGGCTCGTGATTACGCTGGCCGCGCTCGCGCTGCTGGTGCTGTTCGGGCTGACGTACTGGTCGTGGATGGGCTACATGACGAAGCCCGGCTGAGGCGCGCGGGCGCCGCGGGCCAACGCGCCTCGGCCAAGCCGGTTCCCGCCCTCACCCCGCGGGGGAGACTCAATCCCCCGCGCGCGGCGCTACATCTCCAGCACCACCCGTCCGTCGATCCTGCCCGCGCGCATCGCATCGAAGATCGCGTTGATGTTCTCGATCCGGTCGGTCGAGTAGTGCGAGGCGACCTTGCCCTCGCCGGCGAACTTCAGCGCCTCCAGGAGATCGAGTCGGGTGCCGACGATCGAGCCACGCACCGTCTTCGCGTTCAGCACCACGTCGAAGATCGGCAACTCGAAGCTGCCCGGCGGAATGCCCACCAGCGACATCGTGCCGCGCTTGTGCAGCATGCCGACCGCCTGCGCGAACGCCGCGCGCGACACCGCGGTGACCAGCACGCCGTGCGCGCCGCGGAGTTGGCGCTGCACCTCCCCCGCCACGTCCTGCGTCTTCGCGTTCAGCGTCACCTCGGCGCCCAGCTTCTTCGCCAGCGCCAGCTTGTCGTCGGCGACGTCCACCGCGATCACGTGAAAGCCCATCGCCTTTGCGTACTGCACCGCCATGTGGCCGAGGCCGCCGATGCCGGAGATCGCGACCCAGTCGCCGGGCTTGCAGTCCAGCACCTTGAGCCCCTTGTAGACGGTGACGCCGGCGCACAGCACCGGCGCGGCCGGCGCGAACTCGAGCCGGTCGGGCAGGCGTCCGACGAAGGCCGGATCGGCGAGCACGTACTCGGCGAAGCCGCCGTTGACGGTGTAGCCGGTCATCTGCTGGCCGTCGCACAGCGTCTCCCAGCCGCCCATGCAGTGCTCGCAGTGGCCGCACGCGGTGTGCAGCCAGGGCACGCCGACGCGGTCGCCCTCCTTCAGGAACGTGACGCCGGCGCCGACGCGCGCGACGTGGCCGACGCCCTCGTGCCCGGGGATGAACGGCAGCGAAGGCCTGACCGGCCAATCACCCTCGGCGGCATGCAGGTCGGTGTGGCACACCCCCGAAGCCGCGACCTTCACCAGCACCTGGCCCCGCGGCACCTCGGGCACCGGCACTTCCTCGACCACCAGCGGCTTGCCGAATTCGTGCACGACCGCCGCCTTCATCTTTTCCGCCATGTCTCGCCTCCGCATCGAACGTCGCGGCGGGCCGTCGCGCGACTTCAGGTTAGTCCAGAATGACGCTGCACCAGCAGGGGCGCAGACTGCAGTTCCGGCCAAACCCATCATCGAGGTGGTCACGCTGACCGTCAAGAACGGTGTGAGCTATGCCGAGTTTGCGCCAATCGACAAGGCCGTGGGCAGCGAGCATGTTGCCGGCGGAATCCCGGCGTTTTGGGCGTACAGCCCCTGCACCCTTCGCCTGTTCGATCAAGTGGCCCGAGTTCTTCGACGAAGGCTGCGCAGTCGAACTGCTTCTGAACAGCGGCAACGCAGCCCATTCCGCTCGAGGCTCCCGAGCCTCCATCACCAGACGGCTCGGCGCCGTCTGTGTGGTTTATATGCAGACTCGCTCGCGCAGCCCAGCGAGATGAAGCCGACGGTCGGGGCCGATGCAGGTGCCGGCACGCTCGCGCCGGCCGATGACTCGGAAAGGGACATCGCCGCATTGTCGGCGATCACCTCGGGCGCGTGCCGGGGAAGAGCGAGCCCTTCTGCAACTGCTCCTGCATCTGCTCGAAGAGCGCCCGTGACTGCTCGAAGTAGGGCGCCATCAGGCCCTGCATCAACGGCGCCTGGGCGCCCAGGAACTGCGACCACAGCTCGGGGTTGAAGGACTTGGGATCGATCAGCCCCTTGCCTTGCGCGGCCAGGCGCTGCTGCAGGTCGGCGAAGGCGCGCAGGTTGTGCTCCAGCAGACCGCCCATCAGCCCCTGCATCGCGTGGCCGTAGAAGCGGATGATCTGCGCCAGCGTCTGCGTGCTGAACATGGGCACGCCGCCGGACTCCTCCTCGAGGATGATCTGCAGCAGGATGCTGCGGGTGATGTCCTCGTTCGTCTTCGCGTCGCGGACCTCGAAGTCCTCGGCGGCCATCACCATCTTCTTCACGTCGGCCAGCGTGATGTAGCTGCTGGCGCGCGTGTCGTAGAGGCGGCGGTTGGGGTACTTCTTCAGCACGCGCACGTCGCTCGCGCCTGCATCGGCGTCGGGCTTGCGGCGGGTGGTGGGCATGCGGCGGGCTCCTGCGGCTTCGGCGGCGCATTCTAGGAGCGCCACCCGCGGCGGCCGCAGGGGAGTTTCCCCGCCGCCTCGCCGCACCAAAGCTTGATCAGAACCAGACGTTGACGCTCAGGTTGAGGTAGCGCCGCCAGTAGCCCGCGCCGCCGGTCCCGCCGGCCGAGACGCCCAGGCCCTGCCCGGACCCTCCGGCCGCCAGCCGCAGCCGCAGCGTCGGCGAGACGTCCCAGCCCAGCTCGAGCTCCCACAGGTGCGGCGAGCCGTGACTGCGCGCGCCGGCGTCGTCGGTTTCGCTCGCGCTGCCGAAGCCCACCCGCGCCTGCAGGTCGAACTGGCGGAACTCGTGCGTCAACGCGGCATAGGCGCGCCCCTCGGCATAGCGCCTGGGGTTCCAGTAGCCGCGGTCGATGCCGCGATCGCCGGCAACGCGCTCGAAGGCCATGCCCTCGACACCCAGCGCGACGCGCGGCCGCGCGAGGATGCGGCGCTCGATGCGGCCCGCGGCGCGCACGCGCGTGCTGCCGTCGTCGAAACGCAGCACGGCTGCCGATGCGGCGACGACCCAGCGCGGATCGGTTCGCGCCTCGAGGCCGGCGGAGAGGACGTCGACGCGGACGCGGTTGGCGACCGCGCGCGGCGCTTCGACCAGTTCGCGCGCGGCTTCGCCGTCGACGCGCAGGCCGTCCGCCGGCACCCAGCGCACACGTGCACTGGCGGTGACCGGGTTCCAGCCCGGGAAGTGCGCCGCACCGAGCGCCAGGCTCGGCCACCAGGTGCCGCGCGCGTCGCCCGGCTCGCCAACGCGCCAGCCATAGGCTGCCCGCAGCTGCGTCGCCTTCGGCGCGCCGAAGGGGTCGTCCAGGTGCAGCCGCCTCACCTGCATCTCGAGCGTCGAGCCCGCCTGCGGATGCCATCCGGCGCCGACGACCATCGCATCGGCCGTCAGCTCGTCGCGATCCTCGGCGCGCTCGAGGGCGACGAAGCCGAAGGGCCGCAGCTCGCGGCGCACACGGTACTCGCGCAGCCAGATCGTGTCCGCGTCGGCCGGGTCGGCCAGCAGCGGCAGTGCGCGCTCCTCGTAGCCCGCCCAGCGCCAGGCGCGCGCGAGGTCGGTGCGCTCGCCCGGATGCGTGGGCGCGGCCTGCGCGAGAAAGCCGCGCAGCGCGGCCCGATGCTGGCCGTTGAAGTTGAGCGCATTGGCCAGCGCCCAGGCGAGATCGCGATCGCCGGGCACGCGCGCGACCAGGGCCTGCAGTTCGCGGATCGCCCCCGCCTCGTCGCCGTTCCAGAGCAGCGACATGGCATAGCGCCGATGCAGCCTCAGCTGCCCGGGCGCGAGCGCATGCGCTTCGCGAAAGGCCTCCAGCGCCCGCGCCTGCTCGCCCTGCGCCTGGCGCGCCTGCCCGAGGCCGTCGAGCATCTCGACGCGCGCCGCGCCGGCCGCATCGCCCGCCAGTTCGGCGAACAGCGCCTCGGCCTGCGCCGGTTCACCGCCCCACAGGCTCTGCCAGGCCAGCGACGGCGCGATGTCCGCGCGCCGCGCCGGCGCAAGCGCCAGCGCACGGCGGTAGAGCGCGGCGGCGTGCGCGTTGCGGTCGGCAAAGCCGTTCACGCGCGCGGCCTCGATCAGCAGCTCGACGTCGTCGCCGTGGCGCACCACGAGCTCGTCGAAGCGCGCCAGCGCCGGCCCCCAGTCGCGCCGTTCGGCGGCGGCGCGCGCTTGCGCCCGCAGCTCCGCGGTCGGCACCTGCGCCGGCGCCGCGGGCGCCGACGCGAGCGGCACCTGCGCGTTCACCGCGCCGCCGCCGGCGGCGAGCGCCAGCACGCAGGCCGCAAGCAGCGGCCGCGCGGACGGCACGGACTTCAAGAGGCGCTCCCCGTTCGCGCCGTGCTCCAGCGCACGGCTTCCCGGGCAGGGGCCTTGACCAGATAGGGCAGCGCGCGCACCGTGGTCAGCGCCAGGAACGCCCAGTAGACGAGCGGATACCACACCGCGTAGGGGAGGAAGCGCACGATGCCGCGGTCGTAGCGGCGGTCGATGAGCACGCCGGTGAGCAGCTGCAGCAGGCACAGCGTGGCGATCGCCATGCCCCAGAGATTGGGAATCGGCGAGGCGCCCACCGGCGGCAGTCCGACGGCGTAGGACAGTGTCCACAGCGAAGTGAGGAAGACGAAGCACACCGACCACAGGATGGAGAGCGAGGACTCGACGAACACCGGCCACAGGCGGCGGCTCTTCCAGGTCACCATCACGTCGGCATGCTTGCGCAGCACCTGCGCGAGGCCGCGCGCCCAGCGCAGGCGCTGGCGCCACAGCCCGCGCCAGGACTGCGGCACCGTCATCCAGCAGATCGCGCGCGGTTCGTAGCGCACGTCGTAGTGACGCTTCTGCAGCTTCCAGGTCAGCTCGATGTCCTCGGTCGGCATGTTCGGGCTGTAGCCGCCGACGTCCACGACCGCGCTGCGGCGCAGCGCGGCCACCACGCCGGAGACGGTGACGATGCGCCCCCACACGCGCTGCGCGCGGCGCAGCAGGCTGATGATGGAGGAGAACTCGACCGCCTGCAGCCGTGCGAGGAAGCTGCCCGTGTTGCGCACGCGCGGATTGCCGGTGACGGCGGCCACGCGCGGTGAATCGAAGTGCGGCACGATGTAGCGCAGCATCTGCGGATCGGGCTCGGCGTCGGCGTCCAGGCCCATCAGGATCTCGCCGCGCGCCAGCGGCAGCGCGTCGTTGAGCGCCATCGCCTTGCCCTCGTTGACGGCCTTGCGCACCACGCGCAGGCGGGGATCGCCCATCAGCGGCTGCAGCGCGGCCAGCGTGCCGTCGCTCGAGCCGTCGTCGACGACGATGACTTCGAAGGCCGGGTAGTCCATGCGCAGCATGGCCAGCACCGAGCGCGCGATCACCGCCTCCTCGTTGTACGCGGAAACGAGCACGCTCACCAGCGGCCATTGCCGCTCGCCGTCACCGCAAGCGCCGGCGCCGCCGTCCTCCCAGCGCAGGCGGAAGATCGCCGCGGTGATCATCCACATGATGCTGGTGACGATCGGGTAGGCCGCGAAGAAGGCCAGCACGACCGCGTAGGGCCAACTGTGCTGCAGCTCGTAGAGCCAGGGCTCGATCATGCAATCTCCTCGACGGCGGGAAGCGCCGGCCGCGGCACGCCGTCAGGCTCGACGAAGCGCTTCACCGCGCCATCCACGACGACGTCGATGCAGCGCGCGCCGGCAAGCCGCGCCCAGTCGGCGTCGATGCGTCGGCCGTTGAAATCGGCGTCGTAGGCCATCTCGACGGCCGGCACGCTGCGCCGCGGGCCCTTGCGGCGATGGATGCCGACGTTGTGCGCGATCCATCCGGTCGTGAGGACCGACACCACCGCGAGCGCGCCGAGCATCAGCCAGCGCAGTTCGCCGAGCTCGGGTCTGCCGGCGGTGACGCGTTGCCAGCTCCAGGCGAAAAGCAGCCAGCCGGCGGCGACGAGGACTGCGTGTCCGAGGCGCCGCAGCACCGGCAGATGCTCCTGGGCCTGCTGCGCGGCGCGCGGCCCCTGCCAGCCGTGTGCGGCGGCGACCCGGCTGGTCGACGGGGGCTTCTTCAGCATCGCGCAACGCCCCGGCGTGACCAGGCGGCCGCGCCGAAGGCCAGCGCCAGCAGCGCCAGCAGCGAAGGCTCGGGGACGCGGTGCTCGAAGTTGTCGACCGGCACCAGCTCCCAGTCGCCGTCGTCCCGCGACCAGCGCAGGTCGACGACGCCTGCACCCAGGCGGTTCCAGCTTCCGAGCTCGAAGCCGTAGAGCCCTTCGGAGAGCTGCAGGTTGTCGTCGAATCCCAGGCGATCGCGCGGGTTCAGGAAGTCCTGGCCGATCTCCAGCGACTCGTTGTCGGCGCCGATGAGGCGGAAGAAGAAGCCGTCGTCGTAGAGGACGCTGAAGTTGTAGAGGCCCGCCTCGGTGATGCGGATGAGGCCGCTGAAGTGGGTGGCCCAGTTCATCTGGTCCTCGGCGCCGGCCTCCTTGTCGCTGCAGTCGGCCCCGGTGACGGTGTTGCCGAAGAAGGGGCTGAGCGAGGCTGCGCCCCAGGTGCCGGCATAGCACTCGTTGTAGCGGGCATTGCCGAAATTGATCTGGTCGACGATGCCGCTCCACTGCTGCACCGGCGTCACGTCGCCGTTCATCACCTGCTGCCAGTCCGCGCGACCCCACAAGCCGGTGCCCCAGCCGAAGCTGCCGATGGCGCTGCCGTTGCCGTACGTCGTCGTGCCCTCGTTCCACAGCACCTGACTGCCGTGCCAGGCGTTGTCGATACGGCGGAACTCGGCCTGTGCGCCGGCGGCGGTGGCGACGTCGCCGCCGTAGAGCGGATCGAAGACCGTCGGCGCGGCGAAGGCCGCGCTGCAGAGGAAGGCGCCGCAGGCCAGCGCCAGGAGCGTCGGGCGAAGGACTCGGGGCGACGAAAGGGTGCGGTGTTGTTGCAGCATGGCAAATTTGTGAGCAGTTGAAACCGATGCCGAGACCTTAGCGAACCGCGCCGCTACTTGATCGGCAGCAAGGCCCCCGATTCGAGGGACGGCGCGCGATGCGGTCGATCGCGGCGTGCGGAATGCACGGTCCGCCCCGGACAGCCGCGCCCAGGGGCTTGCACAGCCCAACGCGGCCTGAGCCTGGTCTGCCGGGGATGCGGTGGCGGCTCGTCTCGTCATGGGCGCCACGGTATCGACGCCTCCGGGCGCCGGCACTCGGGGAATGGATGAATCGACGCCGCGGGACCGGGCGCATGCGGCCCTGCCGACACCGACCGTGCATTCGTGCACGGCCGGCGCACCGCCGCCGTCAGCGCCTGCGCGCTTTCCAGACCCCGGGAACCCGCGCCACCGCGCGCAGCGCCTGCGCGATGCGGCCCGCGTCCTCGGCCTCGACGGTGAAGACCATGCGCGCGGTCGCGCCACGCTGGCCGCGCTGCGACTGCGTGTTCACGGCGATCACGTTCAGCCGTTCCTTGGTGAAGACTTCGGAGATGTCGCGCAGCAGGCCCTGGCGGTCCTCGGCCTCGATCTGCACGTCCACCGGGTAGACGGGACGCTTGTCGCCGCTGCCGGCGCTCTCCCACGCCACCTCGATGGCGCGGCCCGGGAAGCGCTCGGCCATGTGGCGGAAGTTGCTGCAGTCGCGACGATGGATGGCCACCCCCTTGCCGCGCGTGACGAAGCCGCGGATCTCGTCCGGCGGTGCGGGCCGGCAGCAGCGTGCCAGCGTCGTCATCAGCGAGCCCACGCCCACCACCAACACCCCGCCGCCACCCGCCCCGCTGCGCGAGCGCCGCAGCAGCGGCGCGTCCGCCTCGGCGGCCGCGGGCGCAGCCGGGCGCAGCAGGTTCTCGATGTTGCGCAGCGAGTACTCATCCTTGCCGACGACTTCGAACAGCGCGTCCGCCGACTTGAAGCCGAGCTGCTCGGCAAGGTGCTCGAGCTTGAGGGCCGTGCGGCCCTCGCGCTGCAGCAGCTTCTCGACGAGCTCGCGTCCGCGCCCGAGCGTGGCCGACAAGGCCTGCGCGTTGAACCAGGCGCGCACCTTGGCGCGTGCGCGCGGGCTCTGCAGGAAATGCAGCTCGGGGTTGAGCCAGTCCATCGACGGCCCGCCCTCCTTCGCGGCGACGATCTCCACCGTCTGCCCATGCGTGAGCGGCGTGTTCAGCGGCACCATCGCGCCATCGACGCGGGCGCCGCGGCAGCGGTGGCCGAGGTCGGTGTGCAGCGCGTAGGCGAAGTCGACCGGCGTGGCGCCCGCCGGGAGATCGATCAGCGTCGCCTGCGGCGTGAAGACGTAGATGCGATCGTCGAGTCCAGCGCCGACCGCGGCGCCGACCGCAGGGCCGACACCGGCGCCCTTCGCGGGAGCGGCGGCCACATCCCGACGCTGCGAACTGCTGAAGTCGCGCTCCCAGGCCAGCAGTTCGCGCAGCACGGCCTTGCGCGCGTCGGCCAGGCGCTGCTCGTAGGCGCCGCTGGCGGCCACGCCGGCATAGCCGCGTGCGCCGGCTTCCTTGTACATCCAGTGCGCGGCGACACCGTACTCGGCGTGCTCGTGCATCGCGCGCGTGCGGATCTGCACCTCGACGGGCCGTCCGTCCTCGCCCAGCACCACGGTGTGCAGCGATTGGTAGCCGTTGGCCTTGGGGCGCGCGATGTAGTCGTCGAACTCGCCCTCGACCGGCGTGTAGGCCTCGTGCACGCGCGCCAGCGCCGCGTAGCAGGCCGCCTCGTCCTCGACGATGACGCGCAGCGCGCGCACGTCGAAGACGCGCTCGATCGACAAGCCCTTGCCCTGCATCTTCTTCCAGATGCTGTAGAGGTGCTTGGGCCGCCCCAGCACCTCGGCGCGGATGTGCGCGTGCTGCAGCAGCTCAGCCAGGTGCCGACGAGCCTGCTCCACGCCCAGTTCGCGCTCGGCGCGCTTCTCGTCGACGAGCAACGCCACGCGGCGGTAGGTCTCGGGGTCGAGGAAGCGGAAGGCCAGGTCCTCGAGCTCCCACTTGATCTGCCAGATGCCGAGCCGGTTGGCCAGCGGCGCGAAGATCTGCTGCGACTCCAGCCCCAGCTCGCGCGGGCACTCGCGCTTGCTGGCGGCGAACCAGCGCAGCGTCTGCAGCCGCGAGGCCAGGCGCAGCAGCACGACGCGCAGGTCGCGCCCGAAGGCCAGCAGCATCTTGCGCACGCGCTCGGCCTGCCGGCCATGCCCGCCCTCGCCGAGCGCGGCATCGCGCGCCGCGCGCTGGATCTGCACCAGCTGCCGCGTGAGCATCACCAGACCCGCGTACGACGGCCCGAAGGCACGCCCGATCACCTCCTCGGGCCGCTGCAGGTAGTCGCTGGCGTAGACGAGATAGGCCGAGGCCTGCATCGAGGGTGCCGCCCCGATGGCCGCGAGGATCCCGGCCACGCCGTCGGCGTGCGCAAGCGCGCCCTCGCCCGAGCCGCGTACCCGCCCCGCCAGCAGGGGCTCGGCGAAGGCGCGCGCGCGCTGCAGCGCGTCGGCACCGATGGAGGCGTCCGCGGCTTCGCTGAGCTGGACGATCGGAGCCGCGGCCAACACGGCCTCGCCGGCAAGCGTCTTCATGACGGGCGAACCTTCGCTTCAGCCCTCGAGCAGGAACTCCCTCACCGCCTGGCGCTGCTCGGGCTGCACGAGCGTGGGCGCGTGGCCCACGCCCGCAAACTCCACCAGGCGCGCCTTCGGTCCGCGCTCGGTCATGGCCTGCGCCGTGGCCTTGGACAAGAGGTCGGACTCCGCGCCGCGCAGCAGCAGCACCGGCAGCTTCAGGCCGTCATAGGCGCTCCACATCGCCGCCTCGCCCGCATGGGCCAGCGCCGGCGTGATGGCGCGAAACGGCACGGCGATCGCGGGATCGTAGTGCGGCTTGAAGCCCTCTCCGTCGACCGCCAGCTGCGGGCGCGTCAGCGCCAGCCACTGCTCGCGCGTGTGCGGACCGAAGCTGCGGCTGATCTCCCACAAGGCATCGGCGGCCTCGTCCAGCGAGCGCCAGCGCAAGGGCGCGCCCAGGTAGGTGCCGATGCGCACGAGCGACTGCGGCTCGATCGACGGTCCGACGTCGTTGAGCACGAGCCGGCGCAGCGGCGAACCGCGCAGCGCCGCCACGCCGAGGCCGATCAATCCCCCCATCGACGTGCCGACCCAGTCGACCTGCGCCGCATCCAGCCGCGCCAGCAGCGTCACCATGTCGGCAATGTAGGTGGGGAAGGCGTAGGCCATCGCGTCGTCGAGCCAGTCGCTCTTCCCGCGCCCGACCACGTCCGGGCAGACGACACGGTAGTGGCCGCAAAGGTCTGCGGCGAGGGTGTCGAAGTCGCGCCCCTGGCGCGCGAGTCCGTGCACGCAGACGAGCACGCGCGCGTTGGCCGGATCGCCCCATTCCCAGTAGGCCATGCGGTGCAGGCCGCGGGAATCCAGGCACTGGACCTGGCGCAGGCGGGGTGAAGCGGGACCGTTCATGACGCCACCGGAGCGGAATTTCGATAATGCGGGCATCGTAACCACAGCAGGAGTGCACCGCATGCTGAGTGCAAAGACCGCCCTCGTCACGGGCTCGACCAGCGGTATCGGTCTGGGAATCGCCACCGCGCTGGCGCAGAACGGCGCGCGCGTGATGCTCAACGGCTTCGGCGACGTCGAAGGCGCCCTCGCCCAGGTGCGGCGGTTCGATCCCGAGGCCGTTCACGACGGTGCCGACATGAGCAGGCCCGAGCAGATCGAGGCCATGGTCCGCCGCTGTGAAAGCGAGCTCGGCAGCTGCGACATCCTCGTCAACAACGCCGGCATCCAGCACGTCGCGCCCATCCCCGAGTTTCCCGTCGAGCGCTGGGACGCGATCATCGCCATCAACCTGAGCTCGGCCTTCCATGGCATGCGCGCGGCGCTTCCCGGCATGCAGAAGCGCAACTGGGGCCGCATCATCAACGTCGCCTCGGTGCACGGCCTGGTGGCATCGACGAACAAGAGCGCCTACGTCGCCGCCAAGCACGGCATCGTCGGCCTGACCAAGGTCGCAGCACTCGAGAACGCCACCAGCGGCGTGACCGTGAACGCCATCTGCCCGGGCTGGGTGCTGACGCCGCTGGTGCAGAAGCAGGTCGACGCCCGCGCCGCCGCCCAGCACATCGACAACGAGGAGGCCAAGCGCGAACTGCTGGCCGAGAAGCAGCCCTCGCTGCAGTTCACGACGCCCGAGCAGCTCGCGGCACTCGTGGTCTTCCTGTGCTCGCCGGCCGCCGACAACATCCGCGGCGCAGCCATCAACGTCGACGGCGGCTGGGTGGCGCAGTAGCCACCGCGCGGCGCGCCGCGAGATCGCTCAGCGCGCCGAGAGCTGCACGCTGCCGCTCACGCTGGCGCTCACCGTCGCCTTGCCGGCCTCGAAGGGCAGCGCACCCTCGGCGCCGGGTGCGGCTGCAGCCATCGCCACGCGCGCCATCGGCCGCATGGGGGGCAGGTCCGCGCCCTGCACCGTGACCTCGCGCAGCGTCCAGCCGGAAAAACCGAAGAGACGCGCCACTTCCTCGGCGCGCGCCTTGAACCTGGCGATCGCCTGTGCGGTCAGCTCGGCGTCGACCTGCTCGCGCTTCTCGCGCGAGAGGCCGAAGCTGCTGCGCGCGATGGTCATGCTCTGGATGCGGCCGGCCAGCTGCGACACGGCGACCATGTCGCTGCCCTCGACCACCAGTTCGGCGCTGCCGCTCCAGCCCGAGGGCCCCTTGGCGGTGTAGCGCGGATGGATGGAGAAGTCCCCGGTCTGCACCTCGAGCCGGCCCGGTTTCGCCGCCGCGCGCGCCACCGTGAGCGCCTCGTCCAGCGCCTGCTTCAGCTGCGCCTGCAGCTGGCTGGCGTCCGGGCCCTCGCGACTGGTGGAGAAGACCAGCGTCAGCAAGTCCTTCTGCACCTCCATGGTCGCCGTGGCGCTCAGGCCGACGACGTTCTGCGGCGCCGTCGTGGTCGCCAGCGTCGTCTGCCCCAGGGCAGGCAGCGCGGTGGCCAGCAGCAGCGGCGCCAGGGCCAGGCGGGCGGGAAGGCGGCAGGGGCGAGGTGGCGTCATGGCGATCGCGGGTGAGGAGTGGACACGGAAGGCTAACGCAGCGCCCCGCGCGCGCGCTGACGCAGGCAAGTTCTGTAACAAGCGGTCAACCCAAAGGCCGCCAGGGGACGACGACGGCCAGACGGCACGCAAAATGCGGTTGTTACAATTCAGGAGCCGCCGATGAACGCCCCCGCCAGTCCCCGCCCGGACCGCATCCTCGTCGTCGACGACGATGCGCGCATCCGCGACCTGCTGCGGCGCTACCTCGCGCAGGAAGGCTTCGAGGTCCTGCTCGCGGAGGATGCGAAGGCGCTCAACCGCGTCATGACGCGCGAGACCATCGATCTCATCGTGCTCGACCTCATGCTGCCCGGCGAGGACGGGCTCTCGATCTGCCGCCGCCTGCGCGCCGCCAACGACACCACGCCGATCATCATGCTCACCGCCAAGGTCGAGGACGTGGACCGCATCGTCGGCCTCGAAGTCGGCGCCGACGACTATCTGCCCAAACCCTTCAACCCGCGCGAGCTGCTGGCGCGCATCCACGCGGTGCTGCGGCGGCGGCCCAAGCTCGAGGCGCCGGGTGCGCCGTCCAAGGACGCCCAAGTCGTCAGCTTCGGCCCCTTCGAGTTCGACCTCTCGCTGCGGCGCCTGTCGAAGGACGGCCAGCAGATGGCCTTGACCACGGGCGAGTTCAGCATGCTGAAGGCGCTCGTGCGCCACCCGCGGCAACCGCTGTCGCGTGACAAGCTCGCACAACTGGCGCGCGGACGCGAGTTCGAGCCCTTCGATCGCAGCCTGGACGTGCAGATCTCGCGCCTGCGCAAGATGATCGAGCCCGATCCGGCACAGCCGCGCTACATCCAGACGGTCTGGGGTGTCGGCTACGTGTTCGTCCCCGACGGCGCGAGCTGACCTTGCCGCACGCCCGTCCAACGGTTCTCCATTGCGACCCGCGCTGCCCCTGAGCCTCTTCTGGCGCACCTTCTTCCTGCTGGCGCTGCTGCTGGCCGGCGGTGTCTTCGCCTGGGTGCAGACGCTGCGCGCACTCGAGTTCGAGCCGCGTGCGGTCGCGGCGGCACAGCAGACCGCCAGCCTCGTCAACCTCTCGCGTGCCGCGCTGCGACAGGCCGACGGCATCAACCGCGTCGCCATCCTCAAGGGAATGGGCGCGCAGCAGGCCGTGCGCGTGACGCCACGCGAGCCCGGCGACCACTGGGAGCCCTACGCGGTCGACCGCTTCACGCGCCGCGTCAGCAGCGAGCTGCGCGCCACGCTCGGTCCCGACGCCATCGTCGCGCGCAGCGTCAACGGCACGCCCGGCATCTGGGTCGGTTTCTCCATCGAGCGCGACCGTTACTGGCTGCAGGCGGCGCAGACGCCGGTGGGCCCGCTGCAAAGCCGCACCTGGTTCGTGTGGATCGGCATCGCGGGGCTGGCCACGCTGATCGGTTCGGTGGCGGTGGCCAGCCTCATCAACCAGCCGCTGAAGCAGCTTTCGTTCGCCGCCAGCCGCATCCGCGGCGGCGACCTCGACTCGCGCCTGGACGAGAACACGCTCACGAGCGAGATCCGCGAGGTCAACCGCGGCTTCAACCGCATGGCGCGCGAACTGGCGCGCATGGAGGAAGACCGCGCCGTCATGCTCGCGGGGATCAGCCACGACCTGCGCACGCCGCTGGCACGCCTGCGCCTGGAGACCGAGATGAGCGTGGCCGACGAGGAGGCCAAGCGCAACATGGCCTCCGACATCGACCAGCTCGACGCCATCATCGACAAGTTCATGGACTACGCGCGCCCGGGGGAGACCCGCCTGTCGCCGATCGCGCTGGCCGCGCTGATCGAGAAGGAAGCGGCGTCCTTTCGTGACGCGAGCCAGATCCGCATCGGCGTGCGCGTGGCGCCCGACCTCGTCGTCATGGGCGACGAGACCGAACTCGCGCGCGTCTTCCTCAACCTCTTCGAGAACGCGCGCCGTTACGGCCGCGGCACCTACACCGGCGTCGCCGAGGTCAAGGTCACCTACGTGCGCGCGGGCTCCTGGGTCATCGTCACCGTGCGCGACCACGGCACCGGAGTGGCGCCGGAGAAGCTGCACCAGCTCACCACGCCCTTCTTCCGCGGCGACGCCGCCCGCACCGCCGCCACCGGCGCCGGCCTGGGCCTGGCCATCGTCGAGAAATCGCTGCAGCGCATGGGCGGCAGCCTGGAGATCAACAACGCCCCCGGCGGCGGGTTGATGGTGCACGTTCGCCTGAAGCGCGCCACCTGATCCCGGGCGAGGCGCTCGGCGATCTCAGCGGCCGTTGTCGCGAAGGAGCAGGCAGACCGCGCGCGCCTCGATCGCCCGGCCTTCGCCCACCGGTCCCATCTTCTCCGCCGTCTTCGCCTTGACGTTGACGGCATCCGCCGGCAGCCCGAGCGTCTGCGCGATGCGCGCCACCATCGCCGGGATGTGCGGCGCCAGCTTCGGCGCCTGCGCCACGACCGTGCTGTCGACGTTGACGATGCGCCAGCCGGCCGCGGCCACGCGCGCGGCCGCCTCGGCGAGCAGGCGCACCGAGTCGGCGCCGGCGAAGGCGGGGTCGGTGTCGGGGAAGTGGCGGCCGATGTCGCCCAGCGCGGCGGCGCCCAGCAGCGCGTCGGTGATGGCGTGCAGCAGGGCGTCGGCGTCGCTGTGCCCGAGCAGGCCGTGGCTGTGCGGGATCGTCACGCCGCCCAGCACGAGCGGGCGGCCGGCGAGGAGGGCGTGCGTGTCCCAGCCCTCACCCACGCGCATGCTTGGAAGCTTCATCGTGTCGCCAGCAGTCGTTCGGCCAGGGCGAAGTCCGCCGGCCAGGTGATCTTCAGGTTCTCCCAGGCGCCGGGCACGAGCCGCGGCTGCAGGCCCAGCGCCTCGACGGCGCTGGCCTCGTCGGTGATGGCCTCGTCGGTGATGGCCGCCCTCGCCTGCGCGGCCGGCTGCGCCAGCGCGCGCTGCAGCAGCGCCAGGCGGAACATCTGCGGCGTCTGCGCCAGCCACAGCGCCTGCCTGGGCACGGTCTCGTCCACGCGCGCGCTGCCGTCCGCGCGCTTGACGGTGTCGGCCACCGGCAGCGCGAGCAGGCCGCCGACGGCGTCGTCGCCGACGGCCTCGATGAGCTGTTGCACCCATTCCGCGCGCAGCAGGCAGCGCGCGGCGTCGTGCACCAGCACCCAGTCCGCGTCCTGCGCGCCGCGCTCGCGCAGCGCGGCGAGGCCGGCGGCGACGCTGGCCGCGCGCGTGGCGCCACCCACGCGCGCCAGCCAGCGGCGGTCGAATTCGTGCTCGGGCACCAGGGCCTCGAAGTGCGCATCCTGCGGGCTGAGCACGAGCAGCGTGCCAGCCAATTGCGGCAGCGCGCGCAAGGCGCGCAGCGTGTGCCGCACCAGCGCCTGCCCGGCCACGCTTGCGTACTGCTTGGGCAGCGCGCGGCCGGCGCGCTCGCCGACACCGGCGCAGGGCACGAGCGCCCAGTAGCGCGGCTGCGCCGGCACGCCTGCTGGCGCCGACGCGCCCACGTCGGCACGCGCGTCGTCGTCTGGCGTGCGGGAAGCCGGCAGGGACATACCCGAATTCTAGAATCCGCCCCTTCGCGCCATCGCGGCGCCCTTCCCCTGCATGCAGCTCCCGACGATCGCGCCCGGCAAGCGCTTCACCCTGCCACGCCCCGTGGGCAGCGCCGACGCGCTGCTGCTGGCCCGCCAGGCCCGCGCCGCGCACAAGGACGGCCGCCTGCTGGCCGTGATCACCGCCGATCCCGCCGACAGCGTGCGCCTGGCCGACGAGATCGGTTTCTTCGAGCCCGCGCTGCGCACCGCCGTCTTCCCCGACTGGGAGACGCTGCCCTACGACAGCTTCAGCCCGCACCAGGACCTCGTCAGCGAGCGCCTGGCCACGCTCTGGCGCATGCGCAACCGCGAGGTCGACGTCGTGCTGCTGCCGGCGACGACGGCGCTGACGCGGCTTGCGCCGCCCTCCTTCCTCGCCGCCACGACCTTCTTCTTCCGCCAGAAGAGCCGGCTCGACGAGGCGCGGCTGAAGGAGCAGCTCACGCTGGCGGGATACCAGCACGTGACGCAAGTCGTCTCGCCGGGCGAGTACGCGGTGCGCGGCGGCCTCATCGACCTCTTCCCCATGGGCAGCGCCGTGCCCTACCGGCTCGACCTCTTCGACGACGAGATCGACTCCATCCGCGCCTTCGATCCCGACAGCCAGCGCAGCCTCTACCCCGTGCCCGAGGTGCGGCTGCTGCCCGGGCGCGAGTTCCCGATGGACGAGGCCGCGCGCACCGCCTTTCGCGCGCGCTGGCGCGAGCAGATCGAGGGCGACCCGACGCGCAGCCGCATCTACAAGGACATCCAGCAAGGCATCGCCGGCAGCGGCATCGAGTACTACCTGCCGCTGTTCTTCGACGCCACGGCGAGCATCTTCGAGCACCTGGGCGCGCAGACGCTGCTCGTGCTGCACGGCGAGGTCGACGCCGCGCTGCAGCGCTTCTGGAGCGATACGCGCGAGCGCCATCGCTTCCTGCAGCACGACCCGGAACGCCCCATCCTGCCGCCGCAGGCGATCTTCCTGCGCCCCGAGGAGTTCTTCGCCGCCGCGCAGCCGCTGCCCACGCTGCTCGTGCGCGGGCAGGCGCAGGGCGCGAGCGCCGATGCCGATGCCGGCAGCGACGGGACGGCCTGGGCACGCCCGCTGCCGCCGCTCGCGCTCGAACGCGGCGCCACCGAGCCGCTGGCCGCCCTCGCCCGTCACCTCGAGCGCACGCCGCACCGCGTGCTGCTCGTCGCCGAGAGCGAAGGCCGCCGCGAGAGCCTGCTCGAGATGCTGCGCGAGCACCACATCAGCCTGCCCGGCGTGGCCACGCTGGCCGAGTTCCTGGCCGGCTCGGAGCACGTCGCCATCGTCGCCGCGCCGCTGGCCGCGGGCTTTCACTGGCACGAGCCGCAGGCAGAAGGGGTCAGCGTCCAGTTCGTCACCGAGACCGAGCTCTTCGCCAGCACGCGTGAAGCGCGGCGACGCCGCAAGCAGGAGCAGACGAGCAACGTCGACACGCTCATCAAGGATCTCGCCGAGCTCAAGATCGGCGACCCCGTGGTGCACGTCAACCACGGCATCGGCCGCTACCGCGGCCTGGTCAGCATGGCCTTGACGCCCGGGCAGGACGACAGCCGCAGCGAGTTCCTGCACCTCGAGTACGCGGAGAAGACCAATCTCTACGTGCCGGTCTCGCAACTGCACCTGATCGGCCGCTACAGCGGCGTCTCGCCCGAGGAGGCACCGCTGCACAAGCTCGGCAGCAGCCAGTGGGAGAAGGCCAAGCGCCGCGCCGCCGAGCAGGTGCGCGACACCGCCGCCGAGCTGCTGGGCCTGTATGCGCAGCGCGCGGCGCGGCAGGGGCAGGCGCACCGCTTCAGCGCGCACGACTACGAAGCCTTCGCCAGCAGCTTCGCGTTCGAGGAGACGGCCGACCAGCGCGCGGCCATCCACGCCGTCATCCAGGACCTCATCAGCCCGCGCCCCATGGACCGCCTGGTGTGCGGCGACGTCGGCTTCGGCAAGACCGAGGTCGCGCTGCGCGCGGCCTTCGTCGCCGTGCTCGGCGGCAGCCAGGTGGCGCTGCTGGCGCCGACCACGCTGCTTGCCGAGCAGCACTTCCAGACCCTCAGCGACCGCTTCGGCAAGTGGCCGGTGAAGATCGCCGAGCTCTCGCGCTTTCGCAGCAGCAAGGAGGTGAAGAGCGCGCTGCAAGGCTTGGCCGAGGGCAGCGTCGACATCGTCGTGGGCACGCACAAGCTGCTCTCGCCCGAGGTCAAGTTCAAGCGCCTGGGCCTGCTCGTCATCGACGAGGAGCACCGCTTCGGCGTGCGCCACAAGGAGGCCATCAAGGCGCTGCGCGCCGAGGTCGACGTGCTCACGCTCACCGCCACCCCCATCCCGCGCACGCTGGGCATGGCGCTCGAAGGCCTGCGCGACCTCTCCGTCATCGCCACCGCGCCGCAGCGCCGGCTGGCGATCAAGACCTTCGTGCGCAACGAGGGCGGCGGCGTCATCCGCGAGGCGGCGCTGCGCGAGTTGAAGCGCGGCGGCCAGGTCTACTTCCTGCACAACGAGGTCGAGACCATCCAGCAGCGCGCCGACAAGCTCGCCGAGCTGCTGCCCGAGGCGCGCATCGCGGTGGCGCACGGCCAGATGCCCGAACGCCAGCTGGAGGCGGTGATGCGCGACTTCGTCGCCCAGCGCTTCAACCTGCTCGTGTGCTCGACCATCATCGAGACCGGCATCGACGTGCCCAGCGCCAACACCATCGTCATCACGCGCGCCGACAAGTTCGGTCTGGCGCAGCTGCACCAGCTGCGCGGGCGCGTCGGCCGCAGCCACCACCAGGCCTACGCCTACCTGCTCGTGCCCGACGTGCAAGGCCTCACAAGACAGGCCGAGCAGCGCCTGCAGGCGATCCAGGAGATGGAGGAGCTGGGAAGCGGCTTCTACCTGGCCATGCACGACCTCGAGATCCGCGGCGCCGGCGAGGTGCTGGGCGAGCACCAGAGCGGCAACATGATGGAGGTCGGCTTCCAGCTCTACAACGACATGCTGGCCGAGGCCGTGCGCAGCCTCAAGGCCGGGCGCGAGCCCGACCTGCTCTCGCCCATGGGCAGCCTCTTCGGCGCCACCACCGAGGTCAACCTGCACACCCCGGCGCTGCTGCCCGACGCCTATTGCGGCGACGTGCATGCGCGCCTGAGCCTCTACAAGCGCCTGGCCGGCGCCGAGGACGCACAGACGCTGGACCGTCTGCTCGAGGAAGTCACCGACCGCTTCGGCAAGCTGCCCGCGCAGGGCCAGGCGCTCTTCGACACGCACCGCCTGCGCGTGCTCGCCAGGCCCTACGGCGTGCAGAAGATCGACGCCGGGCCCAGGCTCATGAGCATCGCCTTCCGCCCCAATCCGCCCGTGGACGCGCAGCGCATCATCGCGCTCGTGCAGAAGAACCGTTCGGTCAAGCTCGCCGGCAACGACAAGCTGCGCATCGAACGCGAGTTCGCCGCCGTCGCCGACCGCGTGCAGTACGTGCGCGACGTGCTGCGCGCGCTCGGGCCGCCGCTGGCCACGGCATGACGCCTCGAGCAGGATCCAGAATGCGCGCCGGCCCGCCCCCGTCAGTTGCGGGCACGAAAGGACGAAGCAAGATGAGCGACACGAAAACCCTGCGCGCCGCGGTGGTGCAGGCCGGCGCCGTGCAGTTCGACGCCGAGGCCGGCACCGACAAGGCGGTGCGCCTCATCGGCGAGGCCGCGGCCACCGGGGCGAAGCTGGTCGTCTTCCCCGAGGCCTTCATCGGCGGCTACCCGAAGGGCCTGGACTTCGGCCTCGTCGTGGGCGCGCGCGATCCGCAGGGGCGCGAGGAGTTCCGCCTCTACCACGAGGCGGCGATCGAGGTACCGGGGCCGCAGGTCGCGCGGCTTGCCGAGGCGGCAGGCGAGCACCGCGTGCATGTCGTCATCGGCGTCATCGAGCGCGAGGGCGGCACCTGCTATTGCACGGTGCTCTTCCTCGGGCCCGACGGTGTGCTGCAGGGCAAGCACCGCAAGCTCATGCCGACCGCACTCGAACGCATGATCTGGGGTTTCGGCGACGGCTCCACGCTGACCGTGGTCGACAGCCCCTGGGGGCGCATCGGCTCGGTGATCTGCTGGGAGAACTACATGCCCATGATGCGCATGGCCATGTACGCCAAGGGCGTGGCCCTGTACTGCGCGCCGACCGCCGACGACCGCGACACCTGGCTGCCCTCGATGCAGCACGTGGCGCTCGAGGGGCGCTGCTTCGTGCTCAGCGCCTGCCAGTTCGTGCGCCGCGGCGACTTCCCCGAAGCGCTGCGCGTGCGCCTGCCGCAGCTCGGCGAAGGCCCCGAGGCCGTGCTCATGCGCGGCGGCAGCCTCATCGTCGGCCCGCTCGGGCAGGTGCTGGCCGGGCCGCACTTCGGCAGCGAGACCATCCTCTGCGCCGACCTCGACCTGGACGAGATCGCGCGCGGCAAGTTCGACTTCGACGCCGTGGGCCACTACGCGCGCCCGGACGTCTTCCAGCTCCAGGTCAACGAGGCGCCCACCGCCGCCGTCGTGCGCCGCGGCTGAAAGCCATCGGGGCGCTTCAGCCCTCGACATCCAGCATGCCGCGGTCGAACTGCGCCCACCCCGGCGGCCGCCGGCATGACCTCGCGCAACCAGCGGACACGGGTGAGTACCTGTATACAGTATCCAGATGCCGCCGTAGCATGCACGCCGTTTCTTGCCCCTGACCCTTGACCAGGAGATCCGATGAGCACACCGACCAAGTTCCTGCTCGACGAGAGCAAGATGCCGCGCAACTGGTACAACATCGCCGCCGACCTGCCCGCACCGCTGGCGCCGCCGCTGCATCCGGGCACCCTGCAGCCGCTCGGACCGGACGATCTGGCCCCGCTCTTCCCCATGGAACTCATCATGCAGGAGGTGAGCACCGAGCGCGAGATCCCCATTCCCGAGCCCGTGCGCGAGGTCTTCCGCCTCTGGCGTCCGAGCCCGCTGGTGCGCGCGCACCGCCTGGAGAAGGCGCTGGGCACACCGGCCAAGATCTACTACAAGTACGAAGGCGTCTCGCCCGCGGGCAGCCACAAGCCCAACACCGCGATCCCGCAGGCCTGGTACAACGCGCAGGCCGGCATCAGGAAGCTCTCCACCGAGACCGGCGCCGGCCAGTGGGGCTCCTCGCTGTCCTTTGCCGGCGCGCTCTTCGGCATCGAGGTGCTGGTCTTCCAGGTGCGCATCTCCTACGACCAGAAGCCGTATCGCCGCGCGCTCATGGAGACCTACGGCGCGCGCTGCCTGCCCAGCCCCAGCACCGAGACCAACTGCGGCCGTGCCATCCTCGAGAAGGATCCGAACCACCCGGGCTCGCTTGGCATCGCCATCAGCGAGGCGGTGGAGATCGCCGCCACCAACAAGGACACCAACTACGCCCTGGGCTCGGTGCTCAACCACGTGCTCATGCACCAGTCGATCATCGGCCTGGAGGCGATGCAGCAGTTCGAGATGGCCGGCGACGACCCGGACATCGTCATCGGCTGCACCGGCGGCGGCAGCAATTTCGCCGGCCTGGCCTTCCCCTTCCTCGGCCAGCAGCTGCGCGGCGGGCGCAAGCGGCGCATCATCGCCGCCGAACCCGCGGCCTGCCCCTCGCTGACGCGCGGCAAGTTCGCCTACGACTTCGGCGACACCGCGCACCTGACGCCGCTCACCAAGATGCACACCCTGGGCAGCACCTTCACGCCGCCGGGCTTTCACGCCGGCGGCCTGCGCTACCACGGCATGGCGCCGATGGTCTCGCACCTCAAGGAGCTGGGCCTCATCGAGGCCGTGGCCTTCCATCAGAAGGCCTGCTTCGAGGCCGGCGTGACCTTCGCGCGCGCCGAGGGCATCGTGCCGGCGCCGGAGGCGAATCACGCCGTGAAGGCCGCCATCGCCGAGGCCATGCGCTGCAAGGCCGAGGGACGCTCCGAGGTCATCGTCTTCAACCTCAGCGGCCACGGCCACTTCGACATGAGCGCCTACAGCGCCTACTTCGGTGACAAGCTGGTCGACCAGCCCTACGACGAGAAGGAACTGGCGATGGCGCTTTCGGGCCTGCCGGCGGTTCCGGCCTGATGCGGCAGCAGACGCAGCCGCGCCCTCAGGCCGGCTGCGCCTCGCCCTCGATCAGGCCACGCTTGCGCAGCAAGGGTGTGACGGTGGCCGCACGGCCGCGGAAGGCGGCGTAGGCAGCCGCCGGATCGCGGCTGTTGCCGCTGCCGTAGACGTAGCGCCGCAAGCGCGCGGCAAGCTGCGGGGCGAAGGCATCGCCGGCTTCGCGGAAGGCCTCGAAGCCGTCGGCGTCCAGGACCTCGGCCCAGAGGTAGACGTAGTAGCCCGCGGCGTAGCTCGAGCCCGAGAACAGGTGCTGGAAGTGCACCAGCCGGTGGTTGATGCCCACCCCCGCGGGCAGGCCGTGCGCGGCCAGCACCTCGGACTCGAAGGCGCAGAGGTCGGCCGGCGGCTCGGCCTCGCTGCGGCTGTGCACGGCCAGGTCGACGATCGCGCTGGCCGTGTAGCGAACGGTCTCGAAACCCTGGTTGAAGCGCTGTGCCGCCTGCAGCCGCTGCACCAGCGCCTCGGGGATGGGTTCGCCGCTGCGCACGTGGCGCGCGTGGCGACGCAGCACCTCGGGCTCGGAGAGCCAGTGCTCGAAGAGCTGCGAGGGCAGCTCGACGAAGTCGCGCAGCACCTGCGTGCCCGAGAGGCGGTCGAAGCGCACGTCCGAGAGGAGGCCGTGCAGGCCGTGCCCGAACTCGTGGAAGAGCGTGCGCGCCTCGTCCATCGACAGCAGCACCGGCTCGCCCGGCGTCGCGCGCGCGAAGTTGTTGTTGTTGAGGATCACCGGCAGCTCTTCCCCGCCCTGCGGGGCGTTGCGGTTTCGCCAGCGCAGCGAGCTCATCCACGCACCGCTTCGCTTGCCCGCACGCGCGAAGTTGTCTTGCAGGAAGACGCCGATCGTCGCGCCCCGGTCGTCCTGCACCTCGTAGGCCTTCACGTCCGGGTGGTAGACCGGCAGGTCCGCCCGCGGCACGAAGCGCAGCCCGAAGAGCCGCCGCGCGCAGTCGAAGGCCGCCTGCACCATCGCGTCCAGCGCGAAGTAGGGCTTGACCTCGGCATCGTCGACGGCGTAGCGCGCCTGGCGCACCTTCTCCGCCCAATGGCGCCAGTCCCAGGCCTCGAGGGGGTCGCGGGCGCCCTCGGCTTCCATCTGTGCCTGCAGCTCCAGCCGCTCGCGCTGCAGCGCCAGCAGCGCACGCGGCCACACCTCGTCGAAGAGCGCCTGCACTGCCGCGCGGCTGCCGGCCATGGTGTCGGCTAGCGCGTAGTCGGCGTAGCAGGCGTAACCGTGCAGCTTCGCCTGCTCGTGCCGCAGGCGCAGGATGGCACGCGCGACCTGGCGGTTGTCGCTCTCGCCGGCGTGAGCGCCGCGTCCCGTCCACGCGCGCCACACGCGCTCGCGCAGGTCGCGCCGCGTCGAGAAGGTCAGGAAGGGCACGACGAGCCCGCGGGCGAGCGTGACCACATGGCCCTGCAGCCCGCGCTCGGCCGCGGCCTGGCGCGCGGCAGCGCGCACGAAGCCGGGCAAGCCGGCCATCTCATCCTCGGTGTCGAGCGCGAGCCACCAGTTCGTCTCGTCGTGCAGCACGTTCTGCGCAAAGCGCGTCGTCAGTCCGGCGAGCTCGGCCATCACCTCGGCGTAGCGTCGTCCGGCCTCGCCCTGCAGGCGCGCGCCGGCGCGCACGAAGTCCAGGTGCAGGCGCTCGAGCAGGCGGCGCGACTCGGCGTCCAGCGCCAGCGCGTCGCGGCGCGCGTGCAGCGCGTCCAGGCGCGAGAACAGCGCCGCGTCCATGTAGACCGCGCTCTCGTGCGCCGCCAGCGGCGCTGCCATGCGGCGCTGCACCGCCTGCAATGCGGAGCTCGTGGCCGACGCGCCGAGGTTCTCGAACACCGCGAGCACACGCGCCAGCAGCCGGCCGCTGCGGTCGAAGGCGGCGACGGTGTTGTCGAAGCTCGGCGCCTCGGCGCTGTCGGCAATGGCGCGCAGTTCGGCCCGATGCGCCTGCATCGCGGCGTCCAGGGCGGGCTCGAAGTGCTCGGGCCGGATCTCGGAGAACGGCGGCAGGCCGAAGGGCGCCGTCCAGGGCTGCAGCAGGGGATTGGCTTCGGGCATCGGGCGCGGCGTCCTGCGGGGACATGTGAAAGGGCGCGAACCATCATGCCACCGCCCCATGCCGCGACGGAACCGGGGTACTGCTCGAAAAGCCCTTGCGCCGCCCTC